>ENA-ORCM01001343-ORCM01001343.1-human-gut-metagenome-genome-assembly--contig:-NODE-1343-length-20953-cov-10.872725_pt1 | contig 20953 bp, 20 predicted proteins | sample MGYA00242906_ERZ507928 | MGnify/ENA primary metagenome ERZ507928 (study PRJEB26167, sample SAMN06115497) | human gut metagenome | host: Homo sapiens | place: China:Shanxi | collected 2015-05-07...
GGAAATTGCCTTGTCACTAACGGCTTGCGGGAAGTCTGATTGCTTTGCTGTTTCGATGTTCGATGAACGTGTCTTCCTGGCAAGCCTACTGATCTGCGGCAATTTCCAGATCACAGCCTTCCGGGTGCATTCTTCTTAGGAGCCAAAAATCATATTGAAAACCGTGCCACATCCGAAACATTCTGGGCACAATTTATTTTCTGGTGTGGGAAGTTTGAGTTATAGCTTTACAAATATAACATTTTTTATTGATCTGCTCAACATTCCAACTGCTGTGCCGTATAAATGGACCGGTTTCCATTCACAAGATATGCCACGATACATACCAGAACAAACGCCAATGCATTTTCTGTTCCAAACACTTCCAGACCGATCAGCACCGGTGCCATCAGCGTATTGGTTGCACTGCCAAAAACGGCTGCATATCCCAGAGCGGCACATACCTCCGGCGGCAGTCCAAGAACACCACCGGCAATCACTCCCAGAGAGGCTCCAATGGAAAAAAGCGGCGTCACCTCGCCTCCCTGAAATCCAATGGAAAGTGTCAAAACTGTCAGTAATATTTTTAAAAACCAGTCGTATGCAAAGATTGTCTGATCTCCAAATGCAGCTGCGATCAGATTCGTGCCAAGACCACTGTATCGCCCCTGATAAAGAAGGGTTAAAATAATCGCCAGAGGAATTGAAACAAGTCCGATCCGCACATATGGATTTTCAAAAAAATGGCTCATTTTCTCTTTGACATACTTTAATGATACGGCAAAAAATCGTCCTGCCAATCCAAAGACCACACCGAAAAGAATTACCGGAGCAAGCACACAGGGCTGCGACATATTTAAGGCGGATTGAAGCGGCACGGAAAACTTCTCCAGCCCCAGAAAATACGAAGTATAAGAAGCAGTATAAGCTGCTGCCAGAGAATTCAAAAGTGCTCCATATTCCATTTTGCCTGCCGTGATCACTTCTATTGCAAAAAAGGCTGCTGCCAGAGGCGTCTGAAACAACCCGCCAAATCCGGCTGCCATACCGGTGATCAGCATTTTCTTTTTGTCACCGCACAGATGAAACCGTTGCTCTATCTGACTGGAAACAACGGCTCCAATTTGAACTGCTACGCCCTCTCTGCCGGCACTCCCCCCGAACAGATGAGTGATCCAGGTTCCCACCAGCACAAGAGGTGCTAACAACATGGGAATTTCCTTTCGCTTTCCCTGCCCCATTTCCAGGACAAGTGTCATTCCCTTTGTACTTATCTCACTGAAATGATGATACATCCATACGATCAGAAGTCCCGCTATCGGTAAAAAGGGGATCAGATATGTAAAATGCCCCGTGCGGAAATCCGAGATTGCCAATAGTCCCCTTCCAAATACGGCATCAATCGCCCCAACGATCACTCCGATCAAAAGTGATGCAGCTATGGAACGTATGATATTTGTCCCTGCTTGATATGCCCGTAACAACATATAATTCCTCCTGTTTCCATGTGATTTTTCATACAAAAAAAGCCGGTAACCCCTGTGAAGCACAGAAGTCATCAGCTTATAAAGCGGTTTCGAATCAAATCGGGGGAGAACTTCATTCCCTTTTCTGCATCAAAGACTACCATAGATTGAATGGTGTGTCAAGAAAATGAAAAATCAGGTTACAAGGGGACTTGACATTTTTCACAAAACAGTTTACTATATGCATAATTTAATAAGTGTTTCATAATATTTAAGAGCGATGTGGTTCAACCGTCGCTCTTTTTGTATTTTGTAGCTACTACACATTTAAGAAAAGCGAGGGCAAATGTATGGAAAGATTTGCAGAGATTATTTCAAAGGTAGATGATTTTGTCTGGGGACCGGTGATGCTGGTTCTCCTTGTGGGAACAGGAATTTTCCTGACCTTCCGGACGCGTTTTTTAACATGGAGAAACTTAGGATACGCCTTAAAGAGTACCCTGAGTAAGGAGGCACGTACAAAAAGCCGTGGAGAAGGAGATGTTTCCCCGTTCTCTGCACTGACAACCGCATTGGCGGCAACGATCGGTACCGGAAATATTGTCGGTGTTGCGACCGCCATGGTTTCCGGTGGTCCCGGAGCCCTCGTATGGATGTGGATCTCCGCTGCATTCGGACTGACCTCCAAGTTCAGCGAATGCATGCTTGCCATCAAATACCGTGAAGTAAACGAAAAGGGCGAAATGAGCGGCGGACCAATGTATACCATGAAAAAGGGGCTAAAAAACAAAACGCTCGGAGCTGTTCTTGCCTGGCTTTTTGCTTTATTTGCCGTGATCGCATCCTTTGGCATCGGAAATATGACACAGGGAAATTCCATTTCCGGAGCGTTGAAGACCACATTTCATGTGCCGGTCGGGATTACAGGAATTGTCATCACAATTCTCTCCCTTCTGATCATTGTGGGTGGAATCAAATCAATCTCAAAAGTATCGTCTGTTGTTGTTCCGGTCATGGCAATTTTCTATATAATCTGTGGAATGATTGTGATCTTAGGTAATATTTCGAACCTTCCGGCTGGTATTTCCATGATCTTTAAAATGGCATTTTCTGTGAAGGCAGCAGGTGGCGGACTTTGTGGAACGATCGTCGCCTCTATGATGAATGCCATGAGATACGGTGTTGCCCGCGGTGTTTTTTCCAACGAAGCAGGTATGGGTTCTGCTGCCATTACCGCTGCGGCTGCCACGACCGACAATCCGGTACGTCAGGGATATATCAACATGACAGGAACCTTCTGGGATACCATCGTTGTCTGCACCATCACCGGACTGGCAATCGCTTCTTCCGGTGTGCTTGGTATGACAGACGCAAACGGCGAGCTTCTAACTGGCTCTGATGTTACAATTGCCGCCTTCCAGACAGTGCTTGGTTCCGGCGGCGGCTGGCTCGTAACGATCGGGATTACCCTGTTTGCGTTTTCCACGATCCTCGGCTGGGAATATCACGGAGAGAAAGCATTTGAATACCTTCTTGGCACACATCGGTACAACATGGTATACAGAGTGATCTTTTCCCTGGTCGCATATCTTGGCTGTACACAGACACTGAGCCTTGTCTGGAATTTCTCGGATATTGCCAATGCACTTATGGCAATTCCAAACCTCATCTGTATGCTTCTGTTAAGTGGAGAGATTGCACGGGATATCCGCAATTTCCAGCCTGAGATAGAAGAAAATCGATAAGATAGATGTTACATCCTCAGTAAAAGGTTTATCAGACCACTGAGCCATACCTCATAGCTGTTGCCACCATCCGGATCTGCAGGTTTGTTCGTTTCCACTCAACAAACTTGCAGATCCGTTTTTATAGTTTCTTCACTTCTCTTGCAAAATCGTCCAGCACCCAGTCATACATATGTGGATCTTCGTATTCGCGGTATCCCCGCTCCACCACCATTCCCAAACGCTGCCAGATACGATAGATCTGGAGACGGATCTTTTCATTTCCGGTAAATTCTGTTTTGCCATAGCCCTGCAGAAAATACGGATTTGGCACATCTCCAAAATCGTGAAAATCATGACTTAAAAGCGGATCTCCCCATAACACTGCCGCATAATCAATAAGTCCGGTCAGCTTTCCGTTTTTTATCATAAGATTTCCATCCCAGGTATCGGTATGTACATAAAACGGGACAGTTACTTCATCCAATTCCATTTCATACTTCCGTATCAGTTTCTTAAGGTCATCCGGTGTAATTCCAGGAATTGTAATCCCCTTTTCTTCGGCATCACATAGCAGCCAGTCGAACAACAGATTTATAAAATCACTGTTTTTCCTGCAATAACTCTCCGGTATATTGGGAATTCCAAAAATTTCAACATTTCCGCTTCCGTTGAAATATATTGCACTTCATGACGCATCACCTTTACTCCTGCGTCTGAAGCAAGCTTTAGTACCATTTTTTCTTCGGCTGTTTCGACCAGATATACTGCACTGAAAAATCCCCCGGATAATATCCTAATGTTTTTTATTGCAACCGGATGTCCTAATGCCCGATCTGTCATTTGCTGTATCTGCTCCTTCGAAATCCAGTTCTTCGTAATTGCATTCATGCTTTTTTCCTCCTATGTTCACCTGATAAATCTTGCAATTTCCACAACTGCAACCTTCAATACCACTCCACCGGACATAACATAAAACCATATTTCACGCATATGTTGCGATTTTGCGATCGGTGTTGCAATTGCAGCAATAATTATAATTGCCGCTCCAACACATCCAATGATATTTGGAATACTCATAAGTGAAAATATACCGGGATCACAGCTTCCGTCTATCGTATACTGAATCGTTTTATCCAGCTCGTCTCTCGCAGCCGCAAAACAGCATATCACAAGACCATATATCAGGACAAACAGACTTCTCCTTCCCCAGAAATTTATATTTCCTCTATTACTGATGGAATATCCAACAAAGTAGATGCCGCACCGAAGCTGAGGTTATCTGTTTCGCCGCCTACAACTTTCAGATAATCCAACAATTCCGCGGCCGCCTCCGGTCGTGCACGTTCGATAACAAACAAACTACTACTCATTTTTAACACTTCCTTTCCCTGTTGCCACCTCACGAAGCTTATTCAGATTTTCCAAAACAAACGAACTGTTTGCTGTGATACTTCCCAGCGTCGGGCATCCATCCATCTGCGGACAGCCGGCACAGGTATCCAATCCATGTTCCCGAACACAATTATGTATGGGACAGAGCTTGTCACAGAAAGGTGTTTTGACCCCCTCCATGCGGCATCCGGTACAGTTGATCATTTCCGGCGTGATCGTTACCCCATTGAGCTTTGTCCACAAAGTGGCGGTTTGCTCACGCAGGGAATTGTCGTCTGTAATTGTTGCGATCCTTCATTTTCCACCATAGTCGCCACGAAAGACTTCATTATTTCCTTGGGCATTGGATAACCTACGATAAATTTTCCAAGCTGTTCATCCTTCCCCCATCCCTTATAACAGGAATCTACATCGGCAGGATCAAAATGTCTTATACATAATCTCTCCGTTTCATATTGTTCTCTTTTCATCAAGTCATCCATTGCGTCTTCCTCCCTTTCCTTTCTGCGATCAGACTACTTTCATCATATATGAATAAACCACATTAAACGGCGTATTTTGAAATGTCCAATCCCGGACTGCTGTCGCCGCTTCCCTGGCATATTCCTTTCTTTGCCGGTCTTTTCTGATGTGATATCCAATTTCCGGTTTGATTTTTCCATGGATCACCTGCATGGTTAATCCACAGTCACCAATCATCTCACCTGTTTCTTTCAGGCAAACCGCCCAGAGTCCAAATCCAAAAATCCTGTATCTTTCGATGTTGCAGCTTATCCACCCTCGGACTCTTGCCTCATCAAAGGTGTATGGATAATGCTGCATAATATCCGAATCTGCCAAAACCTGATAAAGTGCATCATAATCGTTTTCTGTCATATTTCTTAAAATTAAACGAACTGTATCTCATTTTCCGAGGAGGAGCTTCCGCTGAAATCAGCAAAACTGTCTTCGACACATAATCCTAATCCGGAAAATATTTCCGTTATTTCGTTTAAGGTATATAACCGGATCGTATTAACCACGTCTTGCAAACTCCAGAGAATGACGACCAAATCCACATGCAAGATCAAGAATTCTTTCATTCCCTTTTAATTCCAGCTTATCGATCAAATAATCCACCTGATGTTTTGTGTCCTCCACCCAGGATATATTTTGGATATCAAGCGTCCATATTTTTTTATACCAGTCTTTTTCCATGGCTTTCATTTTATATTTCCTCCTCTTTTATCCGATGATCAATCAACCCGTCAAATGGAGCATACCTCCCGATCACACTGTTGTCCTCCCTCATTCTGTTAAAATTCTTTGATCATTTCATTTAATGCCGTTTCCAATTGCCTGATTACTTTTTCCTTGTCCTGCGCCCCATCATAAATACTGTAATACAGATACATGATTGCATAGAATCGAACGGCTTTATAATCAGCATCCACAATGTCCATATTTCGAAATAAATCTTTCACATATTCCACCGGTCCGGATGCAAGATACTGTTGATACAATCCCTGCATTTCCTCGTTTCGAAACTGCTCTAAGGTAAGCATTTTACGAAATGAAGAGGCAAAATCATCCTCTGTCCAATATGTGAACATAGACTTACTATATTCCAAAAAATCTTTCAGGGTTGTTTCCTGATATTTTTCCGGATTCTTTTCCATTTCTTCTTCCGGTACATTGTTTTTTTCTGCCTGTTCACTATCTCCTTGTTCCATACGTTTTACAATATGTTCAAAGATATCCCGCTTATTTTGATAATGACGATACAAGGCCCCCTTTGTCATACCCAATTCTCCGGCGATCCGGCTGACCGATACTGCTTCATATCCATCCCTCGCAAACAAATGAACTGCCACAGTTAAGATTTCTTCCTTTGTATTTCCCATAACACACCTCCCATAATGATTCTCTTTCCTGTCTTCCAACAATCTCTGCTTTATTTACCCCAAAATCTGCCCCGGAAGCTTTTTCTTTTCCTTCCTCGGAAATTGTCTGTCAAATTCTTCTGCCTCCTTTTCATCGACAAAATATCCCTCCGGTGTGGTATATTCCCTTCAAAGCACAAAATCAAGCTCCGGCACAAACGCAGTATCCTTTCGGAGCTGGTGCAGTACATAATGCTCCATACATCCCGGACGATATACATTCCAGAAGCTTTCTCTTACCATATTTTCTACTTTGCGATACTCCCCTTTTTCTTCTGATCGAATCACAATATTATCTTTCATAATATCCCCTCCTCAAAAAATAAACGAGCGTTTACATTTTCATTCTAGTAAACGCTCGTTTATTTGTCAGGCCTTTTTTAAGATAAACACAAATAGACTTTTATCTTCCATTGTATTATCATTGTAACTATACATTTGTTTTACAGGAGGCTTCCATGGCAGAGATTATCACTATCACCGATTTTCAGGCACCGGAGCTTGATATTTATGCCCGATGCTCTGAAACGCAGCTCTTACATTACTATGAACCAAAGGGCGGTGTTTTTATCGCAGAAAGTCCCAAGGTGATCGAGCGGGCTCTAAATATGGGCTGCGAGCCCATTTCCATCCTTACGGAAACAAAGCATATCGATACACAATTGTCCGGGATTCTCTCCCGCTTTCCAGAGCTTCCGGTCTATACTGCCCCCTATGAGGTGCTGACACAGCTCACGGGCTTTGCCCTGACCAGAGGGGCGCTTTGTGCTATGCATCGTCCTGCCCTGAAATCTGTCGGGGAGCTTTGCCGGAATGCCAGACGGATCGCCGTTTTGGAGAATGTAGTGAATCCCACCAACGTCGGTGCGATCATCCGGTCTGCAGCAGCACTCCACATGGATGCCATTTTACTGACCCCGGCCTGCAGCGATCCCTTTTACCGCCGTGCCGCCCGTGTCAGTATGGGAACGGTATTTCAAATTCCATGGACTTATCTGACCTCCGGTCCGGTTTCTGGTGTCCCCTCCGGAAAAGACGATCCTCATCCAGAATCCTATATTGAACAACTGAAAAAGCTTGGATTTCTTACCGTTGCCATGGCTCTCCGTGATCAATCCCTGTCTATTACGGACCCTGCGCTGGCAAACGCCGAGAAGCTAGCGATCATCTTAGGCACCGAAGGAGAGGGACTGGCACAGAAAACCATTGATACCTGCGACCACACAGTTATGATCCCAATGTCCCATGGCGTTGATTCTCTTAATGTAGCAGCTGCCAGTGCCGTTGCTTTCTTTGAGATCACTAAGGATATTACATAAGCTTCATAACATCCTCTGTAATCTGCTCTTTGGTCAGACGGTTATCCTTCAAAACCTCTGCTGCATCATAGCGGTCCAAAAATTCCTTCTTCAGACCGTAATTCAATACCTTCATCTCACTGTCTCCATAGAAGCGGGTAATCTTCTCGCCAAAGCCGCCGTCCAAGATACCATCCTCCAGCGTGATCACAATATCGTGATCCTTTTTCAGATCCTCCAGCATTTCCTGATCGATTCCGGTAATATAATACGGATTGATCACCGTTGCTTTTGTACCGGTCTTTTCCTCCAGCTCCTTCGCAACACTCTGCCCCAGAGAATAAAATGTACCAAGACCAACTACAGCAACCCTGCTTCCCTTCTGTGTGATCTCATATTGATTCAGATCAGAAAAATCCTTTGTCACCTTCCGGCCATCCGAGATCACCGGACCACCCGGCAGACGAATTGCTACCGGATGGTCTGTCTGCTCCAGACTCCAGTCGAGCATCGCAAGATATTCTTCCTTTGTAGCCGGGGCCAGATAAACGAGATTTGGAATATTCGCCATCATCGGAATATCATATAATCCCAGATGTGTCACATCATTCATACCATAAACCGTCCCCCAGAAGGTAACGATGGTTGCTGCGTTATTGTTAATACAAAGATCCTGTGCGATCTGATCGTAGGTTCTCTGTACAAAGGTGCTGTATACGCCCCATACCGGCTTTCCACCATTCGCCGCAATACCGGATGCCAATGCTACGGCTGTCTCCTCTGCAATTCCCACATCAACAAACTGCTTTCCGGCTTCCTCTCTCTTGTCCTTCGTAAATCCAAGTACCGTCGGTGTTGCAGAAGTGATCGCTACCACAGAAGGATCCTTTTTCATCTTTTCTAACAGGAACTTTGCCGTAATATCAGAATAATCCTCTCCCTGAGACACTCCTAAAGGTTCCCCTGTCTCAATATTAAACGGTGCATTATAATGCCAGCTTTCTTTGTCCTTCTCTGCCGGAGCATAGCCCTTACCCTTCTGGGTCTTAATATGAACAACCACCGGCTTTGTACTGTCCTTGACACTCTGGAACGCCTTGATCAGAACGTCAATATTGTTTCCTTCATCCACATAAACATAATCCAGTCCCATCGCACGGAACAAATTACACTCTGCCTCTCCTTTTGTCTCGCGAAGCAGTTTTAAATTGCTGTACAGACCACCGTGGTTTTCTGCAATGGACATATCATTGTCATTTACTACAATGATCAGATTGCTTTCCAGCTCTGCAGCAAAATCAAGTCCCTCCAAAGCTTCTCCGCCACTGAGGGAACCATCACCGATCACAGCAATCACATTTCCCCCGCCACCGTTAAGGTCGCGTCCTTTTGCCAGACCGCATGCCAGACTGACCGAGGTAGAAGTATGTCCTACCGTAAAATGATCGTGCTCACTCTCCTGCGGACTACTGTATCCGGTCACATCATCATAATGCTCCTCATACAGGTAAGCATCCTTTCTGCCTGTAAGCATCTTATGTGGATATGTCTGATGGGATACATCATACACGATCTTATCCTTAGGGGATTCAAATACATAATGGAGCGCGATTGTCGCCTCCACCATACCAAAGTTTGGTCCGAAATGACCGCCATGAATACTTGCCCTCTTTAACAAAACCTGTCTCATCTCTGCTGCCAGCTTTGTCAGCTGTTCTCCTGATAATTTCTTTACGTCTTCTGGTCCATTGATCTGCTCTAAATACATATTTTACCTCCTGATATATCTATATTTTTGAAAAGCAAAGCAGACATCCCCACTTCTACTCTCAAAACACAAAAATTGCGTTGACCACTACATCAACGCAATTATAACACTTAAAGCCAACTTTAAGTCAAGGATCTCTTCTGACAATAATTATAAATTATTTCTAAAGTGAATTACTCAAACTGAGTTAATTATACGTTTTCTGAAATATTCTTTTTGATCTCCATATATTTTCTGGTGGAGATCGGTACTCTGCTTCCATCTACCATCGCTGCCTCAAACCGTTTCATAGATTTCACTAACCACGGATTCAAAAGATAGCTTTTATGCACACGCACAAACAACTCAGGATATTTATTATGAATAGCAGTAATTCCCTCCGAACTTTCAAAATTATCATGAAGACAATGAATCTGTGTATAATGACCAATACTCCTGACAAAAACAATTTCATTCTCCGCCATGTAAAGCAGACTGCTGTCCTTTCCCTTAAACGTCACATGCTTTATGGATGGATTTACAGAAAATTTCTCTGCCAGAGGTGTCTCCGTAAAATGAACCGGATAAATGGTATCTCGCAGATCCATTGGGATGGCGTTAGCAATAAAGCAAGTCCGGATCATCGGCACCTGATACCTTCTGCCCTCCGCATCCTTCTGCCAAACCTGTCTCCAGCTAAGAAGCACTCTCTGATCACAGCGAATGACCTTTTGATCCGGATAATAGGTATCCACCAAAAATGTCATCACCACCTCGCAGCTATCCTTGTCCTTCCACAAAAGCTCCGATTTCAGATCATAAAGCTCAAAAGTCAGACCGTTTTGTTCCTGCATAAAAGCCTTTTCCAATGCTTCTTTTGTATGAATGATCTGTCCCTCACATGGACCATACCAGTAAATGTCCGGATGCATGGCATCAATAAATGGCTGAATATCATTTTGATAATAGCTTCTCAATATGCTTACGCTTTTGGCGACAATTTCTGATGTGTTCATAACGGTTTCTTCCCCTTTTTTATATTTTCCCCTTTTGTAATAATTTAAATCTTCCAATCATACTAATATTATCTATTATCCTAAAAAAAAACGCAATAACTAACTTATAATATTTTATTTTTATAGTAAGTAGTCCAAAAAGTTTGAGTAAATAAAAATCCCCTTATGAAATCCGGCTTTTCCACCAAATTTCATAAAGGGAAATACTTTTATTCCGCTTTGTTTTTATATATTGAATTTTCTGATCCGTTCATCCTTTTCTACTCCACCGGGCAGTCTTCCTTTGCCACATATTCAAAAAAATCAAAGTCGGCATAATGCTTATGCTTTACACGGTCCGCACAGGTAATGCCCACCATGGTTCCCGTAAATTCTCCGTATTTACAATACTCATCGGAAAACTTTGTAGTATCAAACGGGATACCGATCTTTTCATAATGCTCCCCGTCATACCCCCAGTAAAACTGTGAATGCTTCCCTCTGATCTCCAGCCGGAAATAGATCGGCACATTATCCACTGCCTGTCTCGTATTGACAAACTCCGTTTTTACACCATTTTCCAGAGCGATAATGGATATCGCACTCTGTCCCAGAGTTTCACTGTAATATTTCCGCAGATTAATATAATTCATATTGTCATAATAAATGATGAGTCCTGCCGAATGCTGATGTACCTCCGGCACAAATTCCATCTTCGTCGTTATCGTTGCATAAACACTTGTAAGCTTTCTTGCCAGAATACTCACCTTATTCAGAGAGGTTCTTGACTCCTGTCCCCTTAATCGGACATATCCCTTTCTGGCGTGAATATCCGCAAAGCTTTGCGGCATAATGCGGGGCGCATAATAAAAGTTCCCCAGCTCCTCTCCATCAAAATCATCAAAGTCCGGTATTTGGGACACCTTGTATTCCGGCAATGCACTTTCCTCACAGTATTCCTTGGCAATATTGCTTCCATCTGCCATGCGAAGCCATCCGTCTTCCGTCCATTTCATTTTCTGGATGGCAGTCTCTCTTCCCAGCGTGCAGCGAAGCTCCGGGCGGAACGGCCGGGAACAAAGATGTACCAGATAAACCTCTCCAAGCTGTGTCTCCACATAACTTCCATGGCCGGCCTTTTGCAGTACCACATCCGGGTTAAAATACTTCGGCTTTAAATGATCCGGATCATGTCTTTCGTTGGACTCTATCGGATTAGAAGTAACGATCGGATTCTTCGGATCTCCCTCATAAGGTCCCCATACACTTTTGGCGCGCCCCATGGTCACACAATGATTATATCCGGTTCCGCCCTCGGCGCACATAATATAATAATATCCGTTTCGTTTGGTCAGATGCGGAGCTTCAATACAGCCCCGGTCCGTTCCACCCTTCCAGATCCGTTTGGGATATCCAATGATCTCCTTTTTCTCCGGGTCATACTCGGAAACAGCGATCACTCCCGGCTTCTCATAGCCCTCCCTTGTCTCCCAGTCCAGAGATACAATGTATTTACGTCCATCGTCGTCATGAAGAATCGAAGCATCAAAACCAGAAGAATGCAGATATACCGGTTCACTCCACGGTCCCGTAATATCCCTGGCAGTGATCAGAAAATTGTCCACATCAAAATAACGGGCATTCATAGAATTCATTACACCATAGATCACATAAAACATATCCTCTGCCTCGCAGTAAGTAAGACATGGTGCCCAGATCCCTTTCGCTGAAGGAAGCTTTTTGAGGTCCGGATTGCTGTCATCCGTCAGCACATGGGTATAAAGCTCCCAGTTTTTCATATCGCGGGAATGATAGATCGGAATCCCCGGAAACCACTCAAAGGTAGATACGGCAATATAATAATCATCCCCTTTCCGGCAGATACACGGATCCGGATTAAAACCTTTTATAATTGGATTTTTAAGCATTTTTATTTCCTCCATTTCATAAAACTGATCGATGCATTTACTCGTCACTAATCACGCCACTGGCTATACTGTGGGCAGAGAGCATGATTTCTGCTTCTTTTCCCGAGATCCGTATATGAACCGGTACTGCTTCCTCTCCCCGGTTCAACAGGATCAATACGATCCTGCCATCCGGATTTTCCCATGCCGTGACATCGATCTCATCAGTATACCTGCTAAAACCGAGCCGCACGGCCCCCGGTTTGATAAAATGTGCAAAATGCCGGTAGTAATCTGCACTCATCCTCTGCAGTAATTCCTTTCGCTCCTCATCATACAGAAACGGTGCATCACAGTAATTACCAACATGATTGGGTCCGCCCTCTTTGTTCAGAAGGATATTCCAATCATAAAATGCATTCATGCCATGGTTCAGATTTCCGATCATATCATGGGCGAGCCGGCCGGCATTGACCGCTTCTGCAGCAGAATCAAACTTGTTATATTCCAGGCAGCTTTCAGACAATATCAGTTTTTTCCCTGGAAACTGCTGTCGTACTAGATCCAATGCCTCAAAATGATCCCCACTGTACCAGTGAAATGCAGCTCCTGCAATCATGCCATCTGTCGCCGCATCAATCAGATCGCAGGCTCTATCATAAATGCGTTCCTTATTGTGATCCCATATAAAGATCTCCACATGCTCCAGACCGGCCTGCTTCATGGCAGGATATAAATAACCGGTAAGAAACTCTTTTTCCTGTTGCGGGGAATACACACAGGAATCCCAGTTCTGGACAGCCTTTGGTTCATTCTGTATTGATATACGCTCCACCTCATAACCGCATTTTTCGAACTCTGTGATATAGCGGCAGATACATTTTGCCCATAACGGATAATACTCCTTTTTTAAACTGCCGCCATTCTTACGGGAATTATTTGTTTTCATAAACTCCGGAGGTGACCATGGAGACAACATTATCTTTAATGGCTTTTGTGCCATCTTCTGGGCCGCTGCAAGAAGCGGAAGAATATATTTCTCTGTGTCAGAAAAATCAAAGGACTCCAGATCCTGATCCCTTGGATCCTTTATGGCAGAATACAGATGTGTTGAAAAATCACAGCTGTCCATATGGATTCTCACTTTCTGATAATTCATATGATCCGGATGAAAATACATCGTAAGGAGTCTTTCCTTCTGTTCCGGGTCCAGCTGCTGAAACACATAACCGGCTGCATCCGTAACAGCCCCTCCAAACCCTTCAAAGCTCTGGTATTTCACTTGCGGATAAACATTTACCACCTGATTCTCTACACCATCATCATCAACAAATTCCACTGTTTTTTCATGCTGTTCCAGCTTTTTTATCCCAACACTTTCCACATAGGTCAGTTTCATGCTTTTCCTCCTTCCTTCTCCCTCAGAATCATAACACCCCAGTCTTTCAACGGCAGACTCTGCCCCTTTTTAAAACATTTCCCTGTGAGAATATCCTCCACCGTCTCAAAAGGACAAGGGATACTTTTCTCATCCTCACTGTAATGAAGAACATAGTGTATTATTTCATCTTTTGCGTTGATCCCGCTGCGAATGATCACCGGCCACAGAATATCGTCCTCAAAATAATTGTCAATGCCGGCACAAAGTACGGCATCCTTCAGTATTTCTTTCAGCTTGTCCTTCGTCACATAACAGCCTGCATAATATCCATATCCCTGACCAAAAGCATTCTTTGTAACCGCCGCATATCTGCCCCAGTATTTGTGCTCATACTGTTCCATCACCTGGGCACCCTCCGGTTTTAACAATTCTGCAAAATATAAAACTTTTTCTCCGTCAACCCGGATCTTCCCCGGCTCAGTAAACTGATTATAACTCATGCCGAAGCACTCTGTCATACCATGAGGCTGCGCATCCGGATACACGCTTAAATGGCGGTCTGCCACAAATGACTTGAAGGAGCTGACCAGCACACCCCCGGCCTGCACATACTGTTTCATTTTCTGCACAAATTCATCTGATACGCTGTATAATGCAGGAGTAACGATCATCTGATATGGCTTTTCTTCCTGTGCAAACCGTTCTTCCAGCTGATGAATATCTATCACATCGCATAGAATGTTCATTTCATACAGACAGTCATACATCCAGCGTACCACATCGTTATAGCTTAAGTCCCTGTCGATCGGAAACCACTTGAAACTGTTTAAAGACTGGTTATCCACTACCAGTGCCACCGGGCTTTTTCTGGAAATACACAGGACTTCCTTTCCAATTTCCGCGATCTCCCTGCCAAACTCTCCCGCTTCCTCATATGCAGGATTCGTTGAAAGATCATGGCTTAAAACACCTTTCCAGTATGTCTCATATCCGTTATGAATCGAGTGCCAGTTCCAGTACATGATCCCCTCTGCACCACTTGCCAGATGGCTGTATCCATGCAGCCGCAGCTGCCCCGGATACGGTGTCCAGTATTTAAATGCCTGTGCCTGACATTCCAGAACCAGATAGGAGCTATTCTTCAGAGTGCGGATGGAATCGCCGCCAAATGCAATCTCTGCCCCGGTCAGGTCATCCTGTGTCGGATGGTAGATATCTGTTCCTGCTATGGTCACCGCCTTAGACGCTTCATAATGATTTATGTCCGGTTGCACACCGTATGAATATCCATCTTGTGCAATATCCGCTCCGAACTTCTTCCATTCAAAATCAAAATTATGTGTGATAAACTGATCCCGTCTCTTATATTTCTTTACAAGCTCCGACTGCCACATCAGATATTCCGCTGCCAGCCTCCTCTGAAATTTGGCAAATTCACTGGCGAGCCCGCCGTGAATGCAGCCGGCCATATCCGGAAAATCGGACCAGTCGTGGATCGAATTACTCCAATAACGCAGTCCAAACACCTCATTTAACTGCTCTGTTGTATGGAACTGCTCCTTAAGATACTCCACGAACATTGCCTGCACCTGTGGAGAAGCTGTTCCGTAATGTTTTGTTTCATTGTCAATCTGAAATCCGATCACGCATGGATTCTCTGCCGTATGGTCAAGCAATTTACAGATTACATTTTCAGCACATTGCCGAAACACCGGATGAACAATATCCATGATCTGGCGTCGTCCATATTTTGCCCTGGCATAACCATCAAATACCATCACCTCCGGACATTTTTTTTCCAGCCAGGATGGAATGGCATAAGTAGGTGTCCCGATCACTGCGTACATCCCGGCTTTTTCTACCGCTGTGAGAACTTTGTCAATATAGGAAAAATCAAATGTTCCTTCTACCGGTTCCAGAGTGCTCCATGTCGATTCGGCAATACGAACCGTATTCATCCCCGCCTCCTGCATCATAACAATATCCTCCTGCAGGCGCTCATAAGGCATATACTCAGGATAATATGCTGTTCCAAATATAATATCATTTCTTTCAAATTCTCTCATGACATTCCTCCATCGCGCATAGATTCATATAAGACAGACCTTCCAAAACCACAATGATCCCGAAAGGTCTTTTTTACTTTTGTTTTGTACAGATTACTACTGATCGTTACGATGCTTTCCCTGCTCCAGATCTGCGATAACCTGATCGTATTTCTTATCCAGATCAAAGAATATCATGCAGACTACAACGATCACAACCATAATAAATGGAATCCATGCGAAAGACCAATTAATTGCAGCCAGGGCTTTTGCCGACTGTACTGTCTTCTTTGCATCAAATTGACCGAAGCCTAAAACCCAGCCCAGTGCTGCAGTACCAATACCGGAACCAACCTTCATGCAGAAAGAAGAAGCTGCATTTCCCATACCGGCAGTTCCATATCCGTTATACCATTCTCCGTATGTGATCGCATCCTGCAAAAGGCCGAACATAGTAGCTCCTGCACAGGCAAATCCCATACCCTTTACGACAGATAATACACTGGTTGCCGTGACATTGGTTGTAAAACCGGAAAGAAGGAATCCGATTCCTGAAACTGCGATTCCACACATAAACAGATTTTTCTTGGAAACCTTTTTCATAATAAACGGTGTCACAAACAGGAATGCAATCTGTGCCATGGACAGACAGTTTGAAATAATGGCGTATTTCCCGGCATTTCCAACATTATATTGGGCAAAAAATACAGCAGATCCAAAGAAGCAGGACATCATAAAGTACATAGCAAAGATTGCGATCACAAGCAGTACCCAGTACTTATTTACAAATAATCCCTTAAGCCCCTTAATGAAAGAAACCCGATTTTCTTTTGCTTCTTTCTGATCAGAGCCACCTTCAACGACACGCTCCTTACACATAAAGAATGTAAACATATTCAAGATCACAAATACGATCATCAAAACAATAAATGTCAGCGTCCAGCCCTTCTGGGAATAAACGTCTCCACCACCAAAAGCTGCTGTCATCTTTAATACGACCGTATTGATCGTCATCGTACCTGCTGTTGCCAGAAGGTTACGGAAGTTTCCAAGAAGGCCTCTCTCATACTGGTTCGTTGTCATCAGTCCGTTGAGTGTAGCATATGGGACATTAATGCCTGTATAGAAGATTGTAGAAACTAAGTTGTATGTCAGGAACATATACGCTAACTGTGTCTTGCCAACAAATGATGCCGGAACGGTAAACATCAGAACCGTACATACCGCTAACGGAACGCATAATCTGGCGATCCATGGACGGGCTTTTCCCCATTTGCTGTGGGTATGATCAATAATGTAGCCCATTACCAGATCTGAAATACCATCAAATATTTTTGAAATTGCAATGATCGAAGCGGCAGCTGCTGCGCTGGCTCCCACCACATTGGTGTAATATACTAACAAAAAAGCACTAATTGCAGAATATACTAAATTTCCTGCATAGTCTCCTATACCATAAGCAAAACGCTCTAAAAAGGAAAGCTTTGCATTTGGATTCATCTTATTTTCATTCATAATCGTTACCTCCTGTTTTGTAATTATTTATCTAACGGAAACCATCCAAAATCAACACAGCGTCCCAGATCCCAGCTGTCCCAGCCGACCCAGCCTTCGGTGTTGACCGTATCTGTAAGCAGCTTATAACTCCAATAAAAATATCCTGATCCCTTGTCCCAGGCCTCCTTCTGCATTCTGGCAACCGCCTGATAGATTTCCTTCTTCTGTTCCGGAGTATATGTCTCCACAGAAGCACCCTCCAGCCCGTTAAGCACCGTCTGTCCTCCCTTGGTATCCCAGCCACAGGCAAGAGAATTAAACAGACACCACTCGCCGCAGATCACCGGGAAATACTGCTGCATTTCCTCGATCTCCTTCATGAAATGCTCTTTTACATATTTTTCGTATCCCTCTACCGTCTGTTCACATCCCATCATTTCCGCCATCATCAGATACTGATGGGTATCCAGAACGACATTTTTATATTTTTCTTCCCGCATGAAATCTTTCCAGATGGTAAGCTCAAATCCGTCATGAATAACAATGTATTTATCCTCTGACAGATACTTTTCAATGCGGTCATACGCATCCAGATAAAACTTCCGGATGAATTCCACAGTGATCGGAGCACTTCCTTTTGCCATCTCCTCGTCTACCGGTGGATATCTTTTCTGGATATTGAGAAGCTCCCATGCTCCCTGCAGTGCCGGCTCATTGATCAGCTCAATCCCCCAGAGTCCTTCTCTGTGTCCGTATCTTTGTGCCAGCCGTTCCAGAACCGTGTGAACAAATTCCACCTCTTCCGGAATCTGTGCCCATTTACATACGCCGCAGATTCCACCGTTATCAGATCCATTCTGTCCCTCCGGTGCCGTATGCAGATCGATCAGGATCTTCAATCCATATTTCTCAGCCCAGTTAAACGCCTTGTCCAGATCCTCAATACATCCAATAAATGGCTCTCTGTCTCCAAAGATAAAATATGGTACCGGAATGCGGACCGCATCCAGCCCCCAGGATTTGATCGTCACAAAGTCGCGCTCCGTAATGTACTCGCTGCGATGTATCTTGATCCTTGCCTCATATACCTCTTTTGATAACTGCCTCGGAAGCCAATACTCATCCTCCGCCGTGGTTCCTTCAAACAATGCCGGATTCATCCACTTTTCCAGAACAAGCCAGTTTCCCAAATTAACTCCCTTTACCTTCATAAATGATCACCCTGCCTTTCTTTGATTTAACATATTCCGTTGCGTTTTTTCCGTCGCTTCTTAACTTGTGACTATATTTTATGATGAAAACAGTCTCTTTTATATTAAAAATATTAGATTTTTAACATAATTATCAGATAATATGATATACTTCATATATGGACATGACAGATCAGGAGGAAACCGTGATGCAGGATACCATTTTACTTCAATATCTTTCCAAAAAATTACACACCCATGCTTATAAATTTTCCATCAACGGGAAAATCGTCTTTTCCTGCTGTAAAGTCCTTTCTTTTCAGGATTCCTATATCAAAGACAGAGATTTTCTGACCTTTTTGCTGAAGGCATTGCCACAGAAAGCTCCTTGTCTGAAATCTATCCACCAAAAAGACATTTACTGCGTCGTTCCGGGCCAAAATGCCATTTATGTTATCGGGCCTGTCAGTTTTGCCTCCTCCGTTTACCTGATCTGCGACTACGATGCTCTTACACTGGAAGAAGAAATCGAAAAATATGTTCCACAGATCGATCTGCCCGCCTATCTGGAAGATATGATTTTTCTTAACCATATGATCACCGGCGTGGAGTTAACAGTCGAGCAGGTCATACGGAATAACTGCCTCAACCCGGAACATGAGGAAAAGGTACAGAAAAACTTCAACGACATACTGTTTGAAAACCATGAAAATAATAAACATCATAACCCTTACGATCAGGAACTACGGGAATTTGGAAGCATAGAAAACGGCGATCTGATCCAATTGGAAAAAAGTATGCAGGAAGATTACGACGGGACACTTGGCACACTTGCAAAAGACCCCCTGCGCAATCTCAAAAATCTTGGTATTGTTCTGGTCACTCTCGCAAGCCGTGCTGCGATCCGCGGAGGTCTCTCTCCTGAGATTTCCTTTTCCCTAAGTGATTCCTACATCCAGCAGATTGAGGAGTGCAGGGACATTGCCCTGATCACCCCTCTCGCCCACAAAGCAGAGTTTCAATATGCAGAAATGGTTCATGAGATCAAAGAGCAGCAGAAAGGCATTTCCAAAAAACAGAAAAATCCCCGCATTAATAAATGCAAGGATTTTATCTTTTCTCATTTACATGACCGAATCACTCTGGATGATCTGGCTGCCGAAGCAGACTGTAATCCCAACTACCTCTCCCAATTATTCAAAGAATGCGAAGGGATCAGCTTATCCGGTTACATTCTTCAGGAGAAGATCAACCGTGCCAAAAACCTCCTGATCTATTCCGATTATTCCTATATTGAAATCGCCACCTATCTGGGATTTTCATCGCTTTTGATATCGGCATGCCCTTTCTGTAAGGTCTGTCATTGATCATTGCGTCAAATGCATCGACCACCGCGATCACACGTGACAGAACCGGTATGCTTTCACGGCTCAGTCCATCCGGATATCCATTTCCATCCCATCTCTCATGATGATGCCTTATCTCCTCCGCGATCTGTCTGAGTTCTGTGTTGCTCATGGCGATCTCATAACCCTTCTCAACGTGGGAACGCATGATCTTCCATTCCTCATCCGTGAGTTTTCCCGGTTTGTTAAGTATCTCCATAGGAACTCCTACCTTTCCTATGTCATGGAGCAGACAGAGCAGCGCCAGCTTGCTCTGCTGGCTATCTGACAGCTCTATTCGTCTGCCAAGCTCAGCCCCCAGCTCCTGTGTACGACGCACATGCTGTTCCGTATCGCTGTCGCACTCCTCAAGAGCCCTTATAAGCGATGTCAGCATATCTGAGTGCGATGATTCACTGTCCACAAGCTTTTTTGTCTTCATGGCTGTTGCCGCATCAGTGATTGCAGCGACGATGCTCTGTCCCTCATCCGCAGCCACCCCCACTGCATACTGTATACTTCCATCATACTGTTCTTTGACCTTTTCGACACATGCCGCCATCTCTTCCTCACTGCTGTGACTGCAAAGTGCTATCAGGTGCGCATCAATACCCCTGACATAATATGTTCTCTCTGGAAAGTTCTTTCTCATGATGCCCGCAAGTGCATTTATCCTCTGGTCACCCGCCTGATTACCCAGGGTGCTGTTGATCACAGACAATCCGTTGATATCGCATATTGCCACTCCAACCGGAAACGTAAAATGGTCCACCTCTTCCATGGCAAGTCTCTGAAAGCTATCCCATTTCTGAAATCCTGTAAGCATATCCGTCTCCAGAGATATATCAGAAAATACAAACATCTGACCAAGTCTGCGGCCTTCCTTGTTGTCAAGCCTTCTGATATCACACCTTAAAGGTCTGTCTCCATCATCACCTTTTATATAACACTGCAGAGAAAAACTGTCATCATCAGCTGCAAGATCAACGGACAGATCGTACGTCTCAAGAAACTGCTGAAGA
>ENA-ORCM01001344-ORCM01001344.1-human-gut-metagenome-genome-assembly--contig:-NODE-1344-length-20913-cov-5.094404_pt1 | contig 20913 bp, 19 predicted proteins | sample MGYA00242906_ERZ507928 | MGnify/ENA primary metagenome ERZ507928 (study PRJEB26167, sample SAMN06115497) | human gut metagenome | host: Homo sapiens | place: China:Shanxi | collected 2015-05-07...
AAGGGTGCCAAGGGCGGTGACCTGGTCTGCCTGATCGTGAACCTGGCCGACTACACTGTGGGCGCAGACAAGGGCGGTGCTGTTTCCATGTTCGACGACTTTGACATCGACTTCAACGCCCAGAAGTACCTGATCGAGACCCGCTGCTCTGGCGCTCTGACCACCCCGTTCAGTGCCATGGCTGTTGAGTGGGCTGCTTAAACCATATCAAATGTAAACCTCTCACCGCTTCGGTCTCGCCGATGGCGAGCGCCTTGCGGAGCTCCCATACTGGGGGGAGCCAAGAATCAATGAAAGGATAGAACTATGCTGAACACCATCTACGAAACCGGCTATGACCTGCACGTGGCAAATTACATTGCCTACCTGCACACCGACAAGGCCCTGTATGAGGAAGAGGACCACAAGACCAAAGCCAAGAAAGCGGACGTGGAGCGGGCCTTTAAGCTGGGCCGCCTGCTGGTTGTGGCTGCCGACAAGACCTACCTGCCCATTGCTCTGCTGCCAGCCGGTGTGGTCGTGACCGACGGCACCACCGCTACCACCTGCACGGCTGTGGCAGACGAGGGTTGATTTGGTTGGCCCTGTGGTTAGCGTTGACTAATCAAAATGGAGGAACAAACCGATGAAATGGAGCGGGAAGATCGGGTTTGCGGAGGACACGGACGAATCGGCCCTCAGCGTATTTGCAGAGCGAATCGTAGAGCGGAGCTATTATGGCGACGTGCTGGAGTTTGGGCGGCAGATGCAGGGGAGCGACCAGGTCAACGAAGACATCCAGCTTGGAAACCAGCTGAGTGTAGTGGCCGACCCATTTGCATCGGCGAACCTCTACAACCTGCGGTATGCAACATTCATGGGCCAGCGGTGGAAAGTGAGCGCTGTGAAGGTGCAGCTGCCCCGACTGGTGTTGACGTTGGGAGGGCTCTGGAATGGAAACACGCCGGAACCTTGACACGAAACTGCGTGAAGTGCTGCAGGAGACGACCGGGAAAGAGAACCTCTATTTCCAGCCGCCTGCCGGTTACAAGCTGAAATACCCCTGCATCGTGTACAGTGAAAGCCGGCGGCAGAACCGCCACGCAAACGACGGAGTGTACGCACAGCACCTGTTTTACACGGTGACCGTGATCGACTCCGACCCGGACTCGAAACTGAAAGCGGCCGTAAGCGTATTGCCGAAATGCGCCTACGACCGCTCTTTTGTTTCTGACAACTTATACCACACGACCTTTACCATTTACCAATAAGGAGGAATACCATGGCAAGACTGATTTGGGATGCCGTAGGCGAGAAGTTCTACGAAATGGGCACCAAGATGGGTGTGCTCTACCCCATGAACAACGAGGGCAGCTACGACAATGGCGTGGCCTGGAACGGCCTGACCGCTGTGACCGAGAGCCCCTCCGGCGCGGAGGAGACCAAGCTCTACGCCGACGACATCAAGTATGCAAGCCTGCGCTCTGCCGAGGAGTACGCCTACATCATTGAGGCTTACACCTACCCCGAGGAGTGGGAGCCCTGCGACGGCTCTGCCCACGTGGCAGCCGGCGTGACCATCGGCCAGCAGAAGCGCAAGGCATTCGGCTTCAGCTGGGTGACCACCAAGGGCAACGACGTTTCCGACGAGGTGGGCCAGAAGATCCACGTGGCCTGGAACAGCACGGCTTCTCCCTCCGAGAAGAGCTATGCGACCATCAACGACAGCCCGGACGCCATCACCTTTAGCTGGGAGTGCAGTGCATCCCCCGTGAACGTGACTGGCCACCGTCCCAGCTGCCACATGGAGATCGACTGCTCCAAGCTGAAAGAGAAGACCGTGCAGGCCATCCAGGACAAGCTCTGGGGTAACACAAGCGCCGAGGCCACTCTGCCCAGCCCGGACGAGCTGATCCAGCTGATCACTACCAGCGAGGCAGCCGAGTAAACCTCTTATCGAAAAAGGAGAAGAAACTATGTACAAGAAAACGATGGAGACCATCGACTTTGGCGGTACCAAGCGTGTGGAGGACTATTACTTCAACCTGACGGCAGCCGAGCTGATGGAGATGCAGCTTTCCACCGAGGGCGGCTTTAAGGAAATGATCGAGCGGATCGTGAACGCCCAGAACCAGACCGAGATGACCAAGCTGTTCAAGCAGGCAATCTGCAAGAGCTACGGTGTTCTGAGCCCGGACGGCCGGAAGTTCATCAAGAACCAGGCGGTGCTGGACGATTTCCTGGCCACGCAGGCCTACAGCGACCTGTATATGGAAATGCTGACAAACACCGAGGCCGCTACCGAGTTCTTCGACAACGTGATCCCCCAGGATCTGGAAAAGAAGGCCGCTGCTGCCCAGTCTGTACAGCCGGGCCTGAGCATTGTGGACGCTGCAAAGCCCGTGCTTGATGCAGCTCGCGCAGACGGAAACCTGTAAGTACGAAACCTGACGCCCACGGAGGGCGCCTATTTAACACCCCAGGGAGGGAAGAGAAATGCTGGTACTGAAAATTCCTGCACGACAGGTATGGGACCCGAACCGGGAGGAGTTCCTGTATATCCGGGAAACGACTCTGCGGCTGGAGCACTCTCTGCTCTCCCTGGCTAAATGGGAAAGCAAGTGGCATATCCCGTTTTTCTCGTCCGGCGGCAGCATGAGCCGCGAACAGCAGCTGGATTATTTGCGCTGCATGACACTGGACAAGGGCGTTGACCCGAAGGTGTACCAGTTTTTGACGAGAGAACAGCTGAATGCCATTAACACATATATGGACGACCCCATGACCGCGACCTGGTTTCATGGGGAGCCAAAACCGAACGAACCAAGAGACCCGGCAAAAAGACCTCGGCAGAAAGCACCGCCACGAAGAAGCGGAACGGTGACGACGGCCGAGGTTTTGTATTGCCAGATGTTCCAGCTGGGCATCTCGAAAGAGTGCGAAAAATGGCACTTGAACCGACTTTTGACGCTGCTGCGAGTGTGCAGCGAAGCCCAGACACCTCCCAAGAAGATGAGCCGGGGCGAGGCGATGGCCCAGCAGCGGGCCCTGAACGCCCAGCGAAAGGCAAAACTGCATACGAGGGGATAATTTTTCAAAATGCCGAAGATCATCGTATTCAAGCAGAAAGGCAACTTTAAGAAGACACGAAAATTTTTGAAGCGATGCTCGAACTTACAGCTGGACGATCTTTTGGACCAGTACGGGAAAGAGGGCGTGGAGGCACTGGCACGGGCCACACCGAAAGATACAGGTAAGACCGCTGCCAGCTGGAGCTATACCGTGCACAAGAGCGACGAACGGATCACCATTACGTGGTCCAACTCCAATATTGTGGATGGCGTGCCCATTGCAGTGATCCTGCAATATGGCCACGGTACCCGGAACGGCGGGTATGTAGAGGGCGTGGATTACATCAACCCGGCCATGCGGCCGATATTTGAACGAATTGCACAGCGGGCTTGGGGTGAGGTGAGGACCGAATGAGCCGGGAAGTAGACCAGCGCGTTGTTGAGATGCAATTCAACAATGCGGACTTTGAGAAAAACACAAAGAAGACCATTGGCCTGATTGACAAGCTGATGGAAAAGCTTCAGTTCAAAGGGGCCGAAAAGGGCTTTGAAAAGCTGGACGCCGCTGCGGAAAAAGTAGACTTTGATACCATGTCCCGCTCGCTGGACGACTTGCAGAGCAAGTTTTCGGCGCTGGACATCATAGCCGCCACGGCACTGGTGAACATTACCAACAAGGCCGTGAACGCAGGCGAGAAACTGGTAAAAAGCCTCTCGGTGGACCAGATCGCCAGCGGATGGGACAAGTACACGGAGAAGACCTCCAACGTACAGACCATCATGAACGCCACCGGTAAGAGCATCGACCAGGTGAACGGCTACCTGAACAAGCTGATGTGGTACTCGGATGAAACGAGCTACAGTTTCAACGAGATGACCAGCGCTTTGAGCCAGATGACGGCAGCGGGCGGCAACATTGACAAGATGATCCCTATGATTATGGGCATCGCCAATGCCACCGCAGATGCGGGTAAGACGGGTTTTGCTTTCCAGAGCACCATCCGCAACCTGACCCAGAGCTACAGTGCAGGCCATCTGCAATTGCAGGACTGGAAGAGCCTGAACCTGATGGGCACCGCCACGAAAGCTCTGAAGCAGGAGCTGATCGACACGGCAGTGGAGCTTGGTAAGATCAAAGAAGGCGATGTGACCATTGCCAGCTTTGAATCGAGCCTTTCCGACAAGTGGGCCGACACCCAGGTGATGGAGAAGACCTTTGCCAAATACTCCTCCATGATGGAAGCGGCCTACCAGCTGACCCAGAAAAACAAGGGTATGACCAGCTCAGAGGCATTGGAACAGCTTTCCGGCCAATATGGGGAACTGGCGGAGCGTGCGGCCCTGGCAGCCCAGCAGGCAACGAGCTTTGCCCAGGCCATTGACTCCACGAAGGACGCTGTGAGCTCCAAGTGGATGAGCCTGTTCGAGACCATTTTTGGCAACAAGGAAGAGGCTACCGAGACCTGGACGGAACTGGCGAACCGCTTATACGACGTGTTTGTGCCCAGCATCGACGCTTTGAACGAGCGGATGAAAGAGGGCCTGGACTCCGGCTGGCAGCAGCTGAACGACCGTATGGGCGACCAGGCGGACGTATACGACGCTGTTTTGCAGAAAGTGGCGCTGGCGAACGGCGCCGTGACGGAAGAAGCCATCCAGAGTGCCGGAAGCTTTGCCCAGGCCATGGAGCAGGGCGGCGTGGATGCAAACCTTTTGCAGCAGAGCCTGGACCAGACCATTGCTTCCCTGAAAGAGCGTCTGGCCCTGAGCGACAAGGAACTGGACAAGCGAAACCTTGATCGGGACGCCATGCAGCAGGATTACGACGCCCTGTGCAAGGTGAACGACGAGATCCGAAACGGCAGCCTGAACCTGGACCAGTATGTGAAAGCCATGAGCCAGGTTTCCGGCAGACAGCACCTGATGCAGAGTCTGTGGAACGTGTGGGACGCCATTGCTAAGATCATGGGGTCCATCAAAGGGGCGTTTGACGAGATCTTTCCGCCGAAAAGCGGAGACCATATCTATACGCTAGCCGAGCGGATGGACGAGCTGACGAAAAAGCTCATCATCAGCGATGAGACGGCGGAACAAATCAAAATGACGTTCCAGGGCGTGTTCAGCGTGGTTAAAGTGGGGACGACCCTCTTGAAGACGCTGGGCCGCATTGGTGTGAAAGCCTTTGGACTGCTGGCGAATGCAGCGGCTCCGGTGGGGGACGTGCTGTTGAGCATTGGCGCCGGGATGGGGAGTTTTCTGACCCGGGTATACGAAGTGCTGACCGGAAGTGGGAGCCTGACCGACAAATTTAATGGCCTGAAAGACGCAGCCAAGCAGCTGCTGAAGCCTTTGGATGGGTTGGCGGATGCTTTGCGGAATACCCGTCTGGGCAAAGCCATCGACGAACTGCTGGCGAAAGGCGAACAGGCTGAGGGGCTGCTGGGCGGGCTGTATCCCATTGGGAAGAACGCTTTCGGGAAACTCTCAGCGCTGGTGCAGGGGGTGGCAGGCGGCAGTGTGACGGTGCTCGGAGCGCTGGGCATGGCCATTGGCGGCCTTATCTCGCGCCTGGGCAGCGTGGGCGAACTGGCCACGAACATCCTGGGCCGACAGCTGCCGACGCTGGAAGAGCTTGGGGCCATGATCGGGGAGATGCCGGGACGGCTGGACGAGAACATCCGGGCGTTTGCGACGGGCTTTTCTTCCAGTATGGACCGTATCACCACGAAAGCCGGAGACGCCTTTGTCCCGGTAAGCGCGTTCTTTACGGCGCTGAAAGAGGGCTTTGACGCCATCAGCGGGACGGACATCTACCGTTTCCTGAGCCTGCTGGACGTTGGACTGCTGGCCGTAGCCATCAATCAGGTGGCAAAAGCCATGGTGAGCCTGAAGAAGATGCTCCAGACGCCACTGACCGCGACGCTGGATGCCATGACGGGCAGCTTTAAGGCACTGACCAAGGCGCTTAAGACCTGGCAAGCGAACGAAGCGGCCAAGACCTTGACGGGAATGGCGACAGCGGTGCTGATCCTTTCCGGTGCAATGCTGGTAATGAGCCGCATTGACATAGACCGCTTTGCAGCCACAGTGCTGGGGGCTATCGCCCTGATCGGGGCACTGACCATTTCCGCCAAGAGCCTGGTACCGGAAGCAAAGACTTTTAACAAGGCCATTACGGCCATTCAGAGCCAGCTTCTGAACGCGGGCACTCTGTGGGGTGCGGCTGCGGCGCTGGTGGGCCTGGGCATTGCCGTGGGCTCCATCACGAAAGGGCTCAACAACCTGATGCAGACCATGCAGGAGGGCGATTTCAGCAAAAACATGGCGGGCCTTGGCAGCATTATTGCAGGGCTGGCCATTGCCATCAGCCTGATGGGCAAGCTGACCGCCACCCTGAAAGTGGGCGACAAGGTCATCAACCACAAGGTGCTGCTCTCCGCTTCCGTGGAACTGCTGGCTCTGAGCACGGCGGTGCGCATCCTGACGACGGCTATGAAGCCGCTGAGCGAGATCAAGTTCACGAGCCTTGCGAAAGCCGGAATGGCGGTGGCGGGACTTGCCATGAGCCTGACGGCGATGGCCTCGGTACTGGCTGTCATTCAGGGCGTAGCCGGGCCGCTGTGGATTCAAAATGGCGTGGCACTGACAGCCATGGCAGGCGGCATCTGGATCATTGCACAGGCCGTAGGAAGCCTTGCGAAGATCAACTATTTCAGCCTGGACGCGGCCATGACCAGCATGAAGACCATCATGTTGCTGCTCACCGTGATGGCGACCGTCTCCCGCAAGACTCACTTTGGCTCGGGGGCGAGCATTTTCCTGATAGCGTCCGCGCTGGGAGTGCTGGCAGGCGCCGTAGGGTTGTTTGCCGTGATGGGCGATGCGGCCATTGACGGACTGCAGAGAGTGATCGTTACATTGACAGCCCTGACAGCGGCTTCCAGCCTTTCGACGGGAAGTGCCGGGGCAGGCGCTGGCATCCTGGCCATGGCAGCGGCACTCTACGTGCTGGCAGGGGCTGTGGCGCGGTTTGGCAGCATGGACCCTGGGACTCTTGTGCAGGGAGGCATTTCAGCGGCTTTGGGACTGACCACACTGGTGGCAGCTCTGAAAGCCATTTCCACCATGAACCTCGACAAGACCCTTGGTGTTATCTCAAAATCTATGGTGACGTTCAGTATTGCCCTTGGTGTGCTGAGCCTGGCCATCCATGGCTTTGACGGGGTGACACTGGGACAGGTAGGAGCGGCTTTGGTGAGCTTTGGCGGGGCCATTGGTATCGTGTGTGCCGTGGCAGCCGGAGTAGGTTACTTTGCACCTCTGGCCAAGGGCCTTGAGATGATGGCAAAAGCCTTTGACCACTTTGGCGGCGGCGCTTTGAAGCTGGCCGGAGCCATGGCCATTTTTGGTGTGCTCTCGTTCTTTGCGGGACCCGTGTGCACGGCCATTATCAACGCGGCACCAGACATCACTCAGGCCCTCATCAGCATGGTGACCATGCTCTGTGACGTGATCGTGGCCTGTGCAGAGCCGCTCTCGAAAGCGTTCTTTGTGCTGGCGACCATCCTGATTCAGACGGCAGTAGACCTGATCGGCTGGGCATGGGATGGCGGAGATACTGGGAACGGCGGCATCCAGGGAGCGCTGAACGAGCTCTGGGGGCAGATCGACCAGTGGTTTGCCGACCACACCATTCCCGGCATGGTCCAGAACTGGTTTGGGGAGCATCTGCCGGGCGGATTGTTTGGGTGGCTGAAAGACGCCCTCTTGAACCAGCAGAACGACGTTGGAAAAGACGAAGGCTTTGAAGAGACCGGCAAGTACATCGCCGAAGGAACGGCGAAAGGAATCACAGACAACGCCGGAACGGCCAAAACGGCCATGATGGACCTTGCCAATGACTCCGACGCAGCATTCCGGGAGGAGATGGGCATTGAATCCCCCTCTACCGTAATGGCTGAAAATGGCCGTTATCTGGTGCTGGGTCTGGCCGAAGGATTGCAGGACGCCGGGGCACTGGCGACAGTTCAAAATGCCATGCTGGGGCTGGCGCAGAGCATCCGAAACGTATTTACGGGGTACTGGCAGATCCACAGCCCGAGCCAGCTGGGTGAAAGTGACGCTGAATACATTGCCGAGGGCATTGCACTTGGCATGGTGGACAAAGAGAAAGCCCAGCAGGTGCGGAATGCCGGGTATGAGATGGCAAAAAATGCAGAATCCGGGGCCATGCAGGGACTGGGGGAAGCGAAAACTGCTATCACGAATGCATGGCATGGTATTTTGGGTGCTTTTGGGGCAAAGTGGGACACCACCGATGTTGGCCAGAAAGCCAAAGACTTTGTTTCCAAATACACGAGCAGCGGCGTGACCGACCTTGGATTTCTGGACGATTACTACCAGAAAGCGCAGGATACCGTAACAGCCGCCGCAGACGCTGCCGGCGGAAAAACCAAGGGCGGCTCCAAAGCCAAGGGCAAGACGGCTGCGGAGCAGATGGCCGAGGAGTACAGCAAAAAACTGAAGGCCAACAAGTATTTGCAGGACGCCCTGACGAAAGAGACGGCCCTGTGGGAGCTGCAGAGCGAAGACAGCGTGACTAATGAAGAACTGCTGGCAAAGCGGACCGAAGTGGTGACGCAGCAGATCGAGCTGCAGGCCGACCGGGTGGCCATTGCACAGGAGCAGTACGATAAGCTTTTGGCCAAAGCCGGAAAGGACAACGACAAGACCAAAGACGCTTACGCCACCCTGCTGGACGAGCAGGCGTCCTTAGAAAAGCTGAAGGCCAGCCGCTACGACGACATCTGGGAAGATGTGCTGAAGCGATACGAGAACGACTCCAAGACCGCCGAAGACGAATACAACCTGTGGGCCTCTCTCTACGAAGACACTGCTTCGGTGACTGAAGCGGCGAACAAGAAGATGGAGCAGATCAACAAAAAGATCGCTTCGCAGGCAAAAGTAGTGACGGCAGCAGAGGAGGAGTACACCCAGCTGAAAGCGGAATTTGGCGAGCAGAGCCAGAAGACGCAGGAAGCTTACCGCAAGTATCTGGAAGAGCAGAAAGACCAGCAGGACCTCATCAACGAACTGGAAAAGGCCCAGCTGGAGCAGTTTGACAACCAGATCGCCCGATATCAGAGAGAAGCCAAAATCGTGCAGAACCGGCAGCAGATGCTGGCGAAGATCTACGCAGACGGCGACCTCTCGGGCCGGGAAGACGCCTACACCAGCGCCGTGGAGAAATACGGCGAAGGCTCGAAACAGGCACGGCAGGCCGCGCTGCAGGGGACCATGAGCTCCCTCATCAGCGTGGGGACCGCCATGACCAGCATGAGCTCGTCCCTCAAGCAGCTGACCGAATACCAGAAGACATACGACTACTACGTGGCCAAGGGCGAACAGAACAGCGACGATGCACTGGATGCGCTCTCGGCTTTACAGAGCGAACAGTACAACTTTGTGGGCTTTGCGGAAAACCTGGCCGATGCCTTTGACATGACCGACAATGGCAAGAAGGCCATGATGCAGCTGGGCTACACCATCTCGAAGAACTGGAAGCCGATTCAAAATGGCTTCAACAAAGTATGGAACCGGGTGCAGCAGAACTTCCCCGAGACGGCGAAGAAGCTGACCGCCACCCTGAGCCTTGCCATGAGCGAGGGCGCGGCGGAGACGGCATCCAGCTTTATGCAGACCATTGTGGCGGCCATGAGCGGGGACTACGCAACGGCCATCGTCTCCGGCCTGAACACGGTGCTGAGCTTCATGAACACGGAGTTTGGCAAGGCCGTGCTGCAGGGGCTGGCAGGTGTTTTCGCGAAAGCGATGACGGGGCTTTCCACGGGCGGATTCATTACGAAGCTGCTGGGAAAACTGTTTGGCTCCAAGGGCGTGGCTTCTGCCGTGGCACAGACCGCACAGGTGGCTGCGCAAACGGCGCAGATCGCCCAGAGCACCGCAGCCGTTGCCGAGACGGTGGCGGGCACAAACGGCATCGTGACCCAGACGGCGAAGCTTGCCGGAAACGGTGGATTCCTTGCCAAGATCCTCGGGTTCCTCGGGAAAGCTGGTACGGCCGCCAAGGTCGGACTTGGAAAAGCCGTAGGCCTTGTGGGAGCAAAGTTTGCGGCGATGACTGCCACCGGCGGGCCCCTTGCGGGCATTGCAGCTGCACTGAGCAGCACCGGCCCGATCGGCATTGCCGTGGCGGCGCTGGCAGCAGGCGGCGGACTGGTGATCGCCAACTGGAGCAAGGTGAAACAGTGGTTCTCGAACTTCGGCAGCTGGATGAAGGACAAGTTCTCCAAGTTGTGGAGTGGAGCCAAGAGCGTCGTGGGCGGCGCTGTGAATGTGGGCAAGAACATCCTGGGCGGCCTGTGGAAGGGTGTGAAGACCGTGGCAGGCGGCTTATGGAACGGCATCAAGAGCATCGGCAAGGGAATTATCAACGGCTTCAAATCGCTGTTTGGCATCCATTCGCCCTCGACGGTGTTTGCCGAGATCGGCCAGTACATGATGCTGGGACTTCAAAATGGCATCAGCAGCAACGCGCAGGGCGTAAACCGCACGCTGGAGGACGTCTCGGACGGGGCGCTGGGCGTGGCCATGGACTGTTCCAAGCGTTTGCTGGCAGCCACGGACGAAGCCATGGAATACCAGCCCACCATCCAGCCGCTGGTGGACCTCTCCAACGTGCAGGCGGGAGCGGCATGGCTGGACGAGAACCTCTCGGACGGCGTACGGCGGGTCGGCTTTGAACTGGATCGTAGTGCCCGGCTGGCAGACATCGTTTCCCGCCGCGACGAAGCCCGGAAAGCGGCGCTCTGGCAGAAAGACGAACCAAAGACCGAAGAAATGTCCAACAAGGACATCGTGGAGGCCATCGGGACGCTGGGCGGACGTATTGACAGCGTGGCGGAGGCCGTGAGCCGGATGAAGCTGAGCATCAACGGCAAGAAGTTTGTGGGCGGCATCATCAACGACGTGGACGAGGGGCTTGGGAAGATCGCCAGCAGGAACAGGAGATAGAGCGCTGTTCCGGTAGGACCTCTCAGTCAGCTACGCTGACAGCTCTCCTAGCAGGAGAGCCCTTGGCATGTCCGGTAACGGCACCAGATCGCTTGGGTTTTAGCAAACATCAAAATGGAGGGCCCTGTTGCCCACGGGAGGTTATCTATGGTTGTTAACGGCTTCACCCACCTGGGCGAGGCGGAGATCAGCCGGCACGAGCTGAGTTTCCAGGGCGTGGACCTGCGGGGAAACATCATCCCGGGGAGCGTGCTCTGGACGACGGAGCTTGGACTCATCCCGGCAGGGCCTCTAACCATTGCCCCTTTTGAGGAGGCGACCCAGTTCGATGACGTTCCCTCCTACCACGGGCAGCTGGAAAACACCTTATACGCGGAAGCCCACACCTACTCGAACAGTACGGGAAGCTGGGACTTCTATTTTACGCATGATGGCAAGAACCGCTCCCCCTGGGACCAGTGCGCGGCAAGCGGCTGTGTAGGGGGAGAGGCCATTGCCACCGAATATGGGCAGGGCATTTATCATCTGGAATACAGCCAGAAAGCGCTGGAAAACTACCCGGGCTGGTATGTGCGGGCCTGGACGTTCTCGGGCGAGATGCGCAAGCTCATGAGCATGTTACAGGGACGGCGGGTACAGGTGACCATGTCGGACGAAAAGACTTACCGCGGAAGATGCTGGGTAAGCAAGTTTGACACCGACGACAGCGGGCGGATGACCGTGACCATCTCGTATGATCTGGTTCCACCCGCTAATTATCCGAATTAATCCTCGTTTAGATGAAACAGGAGGAACACATCATGTCACTTTTGACGGGACACGACATCCAGATCGGAGCGTACCACTCCGCGCGGGATTTTCATCTGATCCCGGCCAAAAAGTGCGTGGTGCAGCCTCCCAGTGAAAAAGTCATCTCTCTGGACGTGCCGGGGATGAACGGCCAGGCAGACCTCTCCCACTCCATCACGGGATATCCCGTGTTTTACGAGCGGGAGGGCGCCTGGGAGTTTTACTCCGACCTGGACTTCAACCGGGTATGGACTGCGTACCGGGACATCAAGCAGAAGCTGGCACTCCAATGCCAGACGAGTGCAAAGATTATCCTGGACGACGAGCCTACCTTTTATTATAAGGGAAAAGTGTGGATGGGCGACCAGCCGACCCAGACGGGCCAGAACACGAAGTTTACGCTGAACTATCGGCTGTATCCGTTCAAGTATCTGGTGAAACCTTTGGAAGAGGACTGGCTGTGGGATGACTTTAACTTTGAAACAGACCTCGCGCCGCAAAAGCTCGGGGATATCATATTGACAGCAGACAGCCCCAGCACCGTGGTGCGCCTGCCGCCCACGGACAAGCCCGCCCTGCTGACCCTGAAAGGCTCCGGCGCGGGTGCGCGCTATATACTGCGGTACAACAACGAGAACGGGGAGGTCATCAGCCAGGGATCGCTGTTTAAATTGGGGCTGTTCCAGTGGCAGGCGAAGATATTACTCAAACCCGCCGCTTCCACCAATGGTGGAATGCTGAATATTTATTATTTGCAGCTGACCAAAGAAGCAGGAGACGAAGTCCACGTGCGTGGGACGTATGAGCCAGGGTATTTGTAACCCTCTCGCCGCTTCCGTCCGCCGACGGCGGCGCGTCGCGGAGCTCTCCCAAAGGGCGAGCCATGACTTTAAGGAGAAATTTCAAAATGGGATACAAAGTGACCATTGGGGAGATCAAGTCAGACCTCCACGGGATGTATTGGGGACAGAACTACTGTATTTACGATTCTCAGGGAGACTCTATTGAGGGAGCCGAGGACAAGCCTTGGGCGAAAGACCAGAGCTTGCAGCTGACAAAAAACCAGATTGGGAGCTATGAATGCACCGTGCCCTACATGCTCTGGCACGTCAAATATGGCCTGAAAAAAGACGACTTTGTGGAGCGGCAGGTGTGCTGCATGGTTGAGCAGGATGACGACATCCTCTTTATGGGCTACCTGACGAACAAGAACCTGACGTTTGACCGGGGACTTTATCTCTGCTTTACGGAATGTCTGGGCGTTTATGACGAGAATGATATGCTGCTGGAACCGCAGGAGTATGTGCTGACCTGCGAGACGGACGGCTCTCACTGGGACGACTTTGAACAGGGCGAGGGAACACCAAGCCTGTGGTTTAAAATCTTCCACGACGCGAACGCGAACGGGGAGCTGGCAGGCATGGGCGCGGAAGCCCCGACGGTACAGCGGGGTGTGAAAAAAGACCTCTCTGACGAGGGCCAGCAGGTGGGCACGGCATGGTCGTTCTGGCAGAAATACTTTCTGGACGAATACGACGGGTATATGTATGTGAAGTATGTCCGAAAAGACAACGGGTACTTTGACATCACGCTCTGCTATGAGCTGGACATCACAACGACGACCAAACAGACTGTAGAATACGGCAAGAATCTGCTCGACCTGGAAGTAGAGGAAAAGCTGCCCAGCGATTTCTGCAACTATGTGATCGCCTGGGGCACCAACACCACGACCAAGGGTTGGTGGATCTTTAAGAAGACCAAGACCAGCAAGGTGCTTGGCAGCGCGCTGAACTACGAATCCAGCAACAAATACGGCTCGATCTGCCGTTACCTTCTGGTAGACGGGAACTCGACAAAAGAATCTCTTGACAAGCTGGCCCAGGAAGAGCTGGATACTCACGAGCAGTGGGCCGAAGTTTCCATCACGCTGACCGCCTTTGACCGGGCGGATATTGGCGAAGTAACAGACCGACTGGGGTATATGAAGAAGACAAAAGTCATCTCCGGGCCCCACGAGGTGGACGGCTGGTACGTGTGCACGAAGATCGACCTCGACCCTGCCAGCCCGGCCAGCACCCAGTTTACCTTTGGAAACCCGCCCAAGAAGCTGACCGACCAGCAGAACAAGGTGAAGACCCAGCTGGCGGGCACTGCCGTGATTGTGGGCGGCATGATGGGATACCTGAATATGTGAGGATTTCAAAATGGCATTTAATATTAAAGACATCGCCAAGGGCGTGCGGCAGGCGCTGTACGGGCGAGAGGTGCGGGAATGGATCGCGCAGATGGGCGAGTGGGTCTACAACTGGATGAACGAGCAGATGGCCACTGTCAAACGCTATTTCGACCAGATGAAAGAGTTGAAGGACCAATCTTCCGCCAGTGCAGATGCCAGCGAGAAGAGCGCCCAGAACTCCAAAGCCAGCGCGGACGCCTCGGCCTCCAGTGCAAAGGCAAGTGCTTCCAGTGCAGGGGACAGTGCCAATAGCGCAAAGGCCAGTGCGGCCAGCGCGGCAGCGAGTGCCGCCAGTGCCAGCCATGCCAAGGACAGCGAGAACTCGGCCAAGCGATACTCTGAGAATGCGAAAGACGCCATTGCCACAGCCAAGAGCGAATACAGCGGCGGCTACTACAAGACTTACAACCTCGTGGCACCGAAAGCAGGCTGGAAGACCCTGACCCCGGCAAAGGGCGTCTACGGCTACTACTGTGACATTCCGGTGCAGGACTTGACCGACCGCTACTCGCCCTTTTGCGCAACGGCACTGGAAAGCTATGCCGTGGCAACGGTAGCAGGAGTGGCAACGGCAGTGGAGACCCGGACAGGGGCACTGCGGCTGTTTGCCCGGAACATCCCGACGGATGATATCGAGCTGGTACTAACATTGTTTGGCGTTGGTACGATGAGTTTTAATCTGACGCTCCCCACGACAGAATGGAAGCGGCTGGGAACGGCCATCGGCCCAAACCAGTATTACTGCGACATCGAGGTGCCGGGATGCCTTTCGACCCTGACGCCGCTGGCCACCACCGACCTCGAGCACTTTGAGGCGGCAGCGCCTGCGGGCCTTGCCAGCGTGGTGGAGACCTTTGACGGCTACGTGCGGTTTTATGCCGTGCGCCCGCCTGAGGAGAACATTGACGTGATCCTGGCTCTCATCAAGAAAGAAGACCCGGTGAACAAGCCGGCCACACGGACGGAGCTGGGTCTGGTGATGATCGGTGACGGTGTGGACGTGAACAGCGCGGGCACCATCTCGACGAGAGCGGCCACGGATGCCGAGTTTACGGCGATGATGAACGCAGTCTTTCGAGAGTGATGGCCTTGGCAGGTCCGTTAACGGCACCTGACCGAATGCGATTTTACGAATTTCAAAATGGAGGGCTCTGCGACAGAGGGCAGGTGAATCAATGGCACAAGAAATGATTTTGGCCAAGCTCAGCCAGCTGCAGGAATTTGGCGAGAAGTTTATTGCAAAGATCAGCGACGTGAGCAGCCGGGTGAAGACACTGGAAGCAGTGGGCGCCCAGGCGAACCTCATTGAGCGGATTCTCGTGAACGGCGACCCGCTGAGCGTCGGGGAAAACAAGACCGTGAACATCCCGGTGCCGACACGGGTGAATCAGCTGGAAAACGATGCCTCCTACCAGGAGAACGTGATCGAGCGCATTCAGGTGAACGGCGTGACGCAAGGCATCACGGGCAAGACCGTGAATGTCCACATGCCCACGGCTGTGAGCGAGCTGACCAACGATGAAAACTACCAGACGAACGTACTGGAGGGCGTAAAGGTCAACGGAACGGCCCTGACGGTAGACGCGGAAAAGAACGTGAATGTCAGCGTACCGACGAAAGTTTCCCAGCTGACCAACGACAAGACCTATCAGACCAAAACGGAAGTGGAGAACACCGTCAAGACGGCCGTGGCGGGGAGCAAGCACACCAGCTTCCAGAAAGTGAGCAGTGTACCTGCAGCGGCGGACGCCAAAGAGGACATCATGTACCTCGTGATGAACTCCGTGACGAAACACTATGACATCTATGCGAAGATCGCGGACGATGCCGGAAATTTCAAAATGGAGCTGCTGGACGACACCACGGTGGACCTCTCCGGCTATGTGCAGAAAGAAGCGGGGAAAGGCCTCTCCCACAACGACTTTACTGACGCCCTGCTGGCAAAGCTGAACGGCATTGCGGAGAAAGCGAACCTCTACATCCACCCCGGGCACACGGCCTATGCCGAGGGACTGTACAAAATGACCGTGGACGCCCTGGGCCATGTGACCAAAGCGGTTGGGGTGACCAAAGCGGACATCACGGGCCTTGGTATCCCCGGGCAGGACACCCACGACTGGGCCAGCATCACAGGGAAACCCACCAGTTACCCGCCCAGCGGGCACACTCATGACGACCGTTATTACACCGAGAGCGAGCTGGACACTAAGCTGGCGGGGAAGAGCGCCACGGGGCATAAGCACCTGTGGGCGGATATCACCAACAAGCCCTCCACCTTTGCCCCCAGCGCCCACAAGCATGTGAAAGCGGATATTACCGACTTTCCGACGAGTCTTCCTGCCAGTGATGTCTCGGCTTGGGCAAAAGCTGACACAAAGCCGAGCTATGCGTGGAGTGAAATTACCGGAAAACCAAGTACGTTTGCGCCGAGTGCGCACACCCACGATGTGAGTGCGCTCATCAACGCCCTTGGCACCGGAACCGCATCGCCAGCAGATGGGGACTATATCATTACGCAGTGGGCCGGGACTGGAACAGAAGAAGAAAAACAGCGGTGGATCCGCCGCCCTGCCAGTGCATTCTGGGCTTACATCAAAGGCAAGACGGATACACTGTACCAGGCAAAAGGCAGCTATGCAGCCGCCAGCCATATCCATGATGACCGCTACTACACGGAAAGCGAGATCGACGAGAAGCTCTCCGGCCTGCCAACCAGCGGACACACCCATGCATGGGGCGATATTACGGGCAAGCCCTCCACATTTGCACCGAGCGCCCACAAGCACGTCAAGGCGGATATCACTGACTTCCCGACGAGTCTTCCTGCCAGTGATGTAAAAGCATGGGCAAAAGCAGCCAATAAGCCGAGCTATAGCTGGGGAGAGATCGCCAACAAACCCAGCACCTTTACCCCCGCAGGGCATAAGCATGTAAAAGCCGACATAACCGATTTCCCGACGCTTGGCACGGCGGCTGCAAAGAACGTGGGCGATTTTGCAGCGGCATCTCACAGTCACAGCTGGGGTTCTGTGACAGGCAAGCCGACTACCTTTGCACCGAGCGCCCACAAGCACGTCAAGGCGGATATTACCGACTTTCCGACGAGTATGCCAGCGAGTGACGTGTCTGCGTGGGCCAAGGCGGCAAGCAAGCCCAGTTACGGGTGGAGTGAAATTACGGGGAAACCAAGTACGTTTGCGCCCAGCAGCCACTCCCACAACTATGCGGGTTCTTCGAGTGCAGGCGGCACGGCGGCCAGCGTGAACGGCTTTACCTTTGGGGCGCAGACCAGCGACCCGGGCGCGAACAGCAGCCTGACGACGAACAAATTTTTGTTTGTGTATGAGTAAGAGCACTATACCGTTAAGACCTCTCAGGCGCTTTGCGCCAGCTCCCCTTGAAAGGGAAAGCTTAAGAGGAAAGGAGATTAAAAATGGCATTTGGGCCTATGAGCGTGGGCAGTGACGGCAGCCTGATGCTGGTGACCGACCCCACGCTGCGCCAGGAAAACATGTCCGCCGACGCAAAAGCGGTGGGCGATGCACTTGACAAAAAGCTTGACAAGACTGGCGGCACCGTGAGCGGGGATATTGCGTTCCCGGCCATCGGGGACGTGGCGAAATCGAAAAAGATCAGCTTTTCCGGCTCCACGGACGGGGCGGAAATTTACTACCAGACCACGGCGTCTGACCAGGGAAACCTGGTACTGAACCTGCTGGATGACGCGAACTGCTTTTTGCGCATTGCGCTGAACGGGGTGTTCAAGAGCTATTTCTCGCCCAGCGACGGCAATTTTCACGGAAACGTGAACGGCACGGCGGACTATGCAACCAATGCCGGGAAAGCCAACAATGTGCAGGGGTACGTGATCGCCAGCCAGAGCAGCGACCCGGGAGCGGGGAGTGCATTGGGGAGCGGCAAGGTACTGCTGGTATATGAATAAGGAATAAACCGCTCAGTCTCGCTTAGGTTTCGAGAAAATTCAAAATGGAGGGCCCTGTCGCCCTTGTCAGGAGGATAGAACATGGAACTGATTCAGCCAGGTTACACTGCCCCGGTGGAAGAGGGGGAGAACTTTGCCACCTACGACGCCATCAGCAAGACGGTGGAGGAGCACAACCAGAATGCGGCCCCGGGTGAGAAATACTGGGGCATCAGCATCGAAAACAGCACCTACACGGTGTACGAGTACGGCGAAGTGCCCACCCCGCCCACCGAGAAAGAGCAGATGGAGGCCATGCGCACCGAGAAGCTGAAAGCGGCTTCCGACGCCTGCGAAGCGGCCATCACGGCGGGCATCGACGTGCTGTTCGGGGACGGAACGCAGGAGCATTTCTCACTGGAAGTGCCTGACCAATCCAACATCGACGGCGTGTTCAACGCGGTGATGCTGGGGGCCACGGCCTACCCCTACCACGCAGACGGAAAGCAGTGCAAGCTGTACTCCGCCGCCGACATCGTGACGCTGTACACGGCAAAACAGAGCGCCATCACCCAGCAGACCACCTATAACAACGCTTTGCGGCAGTGGATCGGCCGGGAGACGAGCCTTGAGGTACTAAAGGGCATCTCCTATGGCGTGGAGCTGCCGGAGGACCTGAAAGCCGAGGTGGCGGACATCCTGCAGAAGGCAAAAGAGCAGGTGGAGGCCATTGCGAAGAAGCTGGAGACCTCTCAGTCTCGCTGACGCTCGTCAAGTTTTATATGAGGAATCAAAATGGCAAAACGAGAAGCTTGCAAGCTATCCATCTTAGCGCTGCTGGGCGGGATGCTCTACATGGGCATGGAGCTGCTCTGGCGGGGCCGAACCCACTGGACCATGGGCATCGTGGGCGGGGTGTGCTTTGTGCTCATCGGGGGCTTAAACAACTACCTGTCCTGGGAAATGCCCATCTGGAAGCAGGCGCTCTGCGGCAGCGCCCTGGTGACAGCCGTGGAGCTGGTGGCGGGGGTCATCCTGAATTTATATCTGGGCCTTGGCATCTGGGACTACTCGGGCCTGCCCTGCAACCTACTGGGACAGATCTGCCTGCCGTTCAGCCTGCTGTGGGTGGCGCTGAGCGTTCTCTGCATCTTTGTGGATGATGCACTGCGGTGGAGGCTGTTCCACGAGGAGAAGCCGCATTACCAATGGATTTGACCTGAAACAAAGAAAAAATTTGAATGAGAGTCTACGAGAAATCGTAGGCTCTTTTTCTTTTTGGGAGAAATCAAAATGGGAAAGAATTTACTCGTGGGTGTTGGTGGCAAAGCCCGCAAAGTGAAAGCCCTGTATGTGGGCGTAGGTGGCAAAGCCCGCAAAGTCAAAAAAGTGTACGTCGGCGTTGGCGGAAAGGCAAGGCTGGTGTATACGAGTTATGTTGCGGTGACGGGGATTGCTTTTGATCATTTGAACAGTTCCAATTACAATGATCTTTGGATCTATTTTAAGCTTACACCAACAAATGCCACGAATCGGTCAGTTACGTTCACTAAGAACAGCAAGCAAATACGATTTACGTCATCAACAACCATGGTTGCCGACAGTAATGGGTATGTTTATATACGAGCCACTGTTGGTGGAGCATTTAACACCTCCGTATGGATAACTGTTACTGCTACTGCTGCGGATGGTAAAAGCGCATATATAAAAGTGAGACTTAATAGTACAACATGGCATACAAAAACTTAATTAAAGTTTGTTAGGCGGAAACAAATATCAACCTATCGTAAAAATTTCAAAATGGAGGTGAAAAGCCATGGGAATCGAAAGCTATTCTCTCGCCAGGGACGGCGAGAAGAGGCTGAGCGCCAACTTTAGGGTAAGAGAGTTTGCCTGCAAGGATGGCTCCAACACGATCTTCGTGTGCGATGAACTGGTGCAGCTGCTGCAGAACATCCGGGACCATTTCAACCGCCCGGTAGCCATTACCAGCGCCTACCGCACGGTGACCCACAACAAGAAAGTGGGTGGCAGCCCGAAGAGCCAGCACCTGTACGGCACCGCGGCAGACATCCAGGTGAAAGACACGCCCCCGGAGTTTGTGGCCCAGTACGCCGAGACTCTGCTGCCGAACACCGGCGGCATCGGCCTGTACCCGAAGAAGAGCGGCCGGGCCAAGGGCTGGGTGCATGTGGACGTGCGGAAGGCAAAAGCGCGCTGGAAAATGTGAGGAGGCGAAAAGACACGCAGACATTTATCTTGGAGCACCTGGGCGAACTGGCATTCAGCGGGCTGGCCGCTGTGCTGGGGTGGCTGGGGAAGACCGTCTGGGACACTGTAAAAGAGCAGAAAAACATGAAAAAGGCCATCAAGGCGCTGCTGCATGACCGACTGTACCAGAGCTCCCATTTTTACCTCAAACAGGAATGGGTGGATATGGAGGGGCTGACGAACGTGGGCTACATCTACGACAGCTACCACGAGCTGGGCGGCAACGGCACCGGGACGGCACTGTACAACAAGATCAAGGAACTGCCCATCCGGGACAGTTAAGAATTTTTCAAAATGGAGGAAAATGACCATGACGAAGAATATTTCGACGGGCACCATCGTGCGGACGCTCTGCCTGGTGCTGGCACTGGCCAACCAACTGCTGAGTGCTTTTGGCAAGAGCCCGCTGCCCATTGACAACGCGCAGCTCGAGCAGCTGGTGACGGGCCTCATCACGGTGGCGGCAGCGCTGGTGAACTGGTGGGAGAACAACTCCTTTACCCAGGAGGCACTGGCGGCGGACGAGCTGTACAAGACGCTGCGGGAGAAGAACGCAAAGAGCGTGCATTGATACTTTTAACGAGACAGCCGGGGCCGAGACTGATATTTTG
>ENA-ORCM01001351-ORCM01001351.1-human-gut-metagenome-genome-assembly--contig:-NODE-1351-length-20815-cov-5.888755_pt1 | contig 20815 bp, 15 predicted proteins | sample MGYA00242906_ERZ507928 | MGnify/ENA primary metagenome ERZ507928 (study PRJEB26167, sample SAMN06115497) | human gut metagenome | host: Homo sapiens | place: China:Shanxi | collected 2015-05-07...
GGGCCGGGGTGGCAAGGCTGACCACCACGCAGGCTGCCAGCGAAAACAGGAAGGCCGGCAGCAGCTCATAGATGCCGAACACGCCGCCCAGCGGGCTGATGAGGTACTTCCACACAAAGACCATCAGGCCGCCGCAGAGCATCCCGGCCAGTGCACCCTGCCAGTTGCAGCGCTTCCAGAACAGGGCGCACAGCACCACCGCACCAAAGGCACCGCCAAAACCGGCCCATGCAAAGCTGACGATGCCGAACACGCTGGAATCCGGGTCGCGGGCCAGCACCACGCCCACCACGCTGACGCAGATGATGGTAAGCCGGGCCGCAAACAGGCTCTGCTTTTCGGTGAGCTTCATATGGCCGAACTCCTGCAGGATGTTCTGCGAGACACTGGACGCCGCTGCCAGCATCTGGCTGTCGGCGGTGGACATGGTGGCCGCCAGAATACCGGCCAGGATCAGGCCCGACAGCACCGCCGCCAGCACACCGTGCTGTGCAATGAGGCTGGCAATGCGCACGATGAGGGTCTCGCTGGAGGAGCCGCTCAGGAATTCCAGCGCACCGGCTTTGGTCATGCCCAGGCCCACCACGCCAATGACGATGGAGGCCGTCATGGCAATGACCACCCACACGCTGGCAATGCGGCGGCTGAGCACCAGCTTCTTTTCGTCCTCAATGGCCATGAACCGCAGCAGGATGTGGGGCATGCCAAAGTAGCCCAGGCCCCAGGCCATGGTGGACACGATGTCCAGCAGGCTGTAGGAGGCGGCGGTCCCGGCGGCAGCGTTGTGGCTGGCCGCCATGGTCAGGTAGCCGGAAAGGCTGTGGGCGTTTTCCATCACGGCACCCCAGCCCCCGGCCACACCGATGCCGTAGGCCAGCACCGCCACCAGTGCGATGCTCATGACCACCGACTGGATGAGGTCGGTGGTGGTCACGGCCCGGAAGCCGCCCAGAATGGTGTACCCCACGATGACCAGTGCGGACACGATCATCGCGATCATGTAGTCCACGCCGAACAGGCTGTGGAACAGCTTGCCGCAGGCCGCAAAGCCGGAAGCCGTGTACGGGATAAAGAACACGATGATGATCACCGCGCCCAGCGCGTCGAGCAGGTTGCGCTGGTCATGGAACCGCAGCGACAGGAACTGCGGCACCGTGATGGCGTCCAGATTGGCCGAGTAGCGCCGCAGCCGCCGGGCCACGATGAGCCAGTTGAGCCAGGTGCCCACGGCCAGACCGATGGCCGTCCAGCCCGGCGACGCAATGCCGGTGAGGTAGGCAAGGCCGGGCAGGCCCATCAGCAGCCAGCTGGACATATCGCTGGCTTCGGCGCTCATGGCGGTGACCAGCGGGCCCATCTTGCGGCCGCCGAGGTAAAAGTCGGTGCTGTCCTCGTTGGACTTGCTGTATACAAAGCCCACCAGCAGCATGCCCACCAGATAGATCACAATGGTGGCAATGATGCAGACATTTGTCATAAAGGTTCCCCCTCTCGTTTGGCTTTTCCCGCGCAGCGCGCGGGGAAAGGATGGTGTTATTTTATCACAGTAAAGTAGCAAGGTACAGCATTTTGCGCCTGCACGGCTGATTTTCGCGCTTTTGTGGGGATTTCCGGCTCAGAACGCCGCATTTTCTGCCACTTTGCCAATAGAATTTCTCCCCTGTCCGCCTGTGCGGAGCGGCGCTTCTGCTGCTTTGCGCTGTCCTTTTAAAGCGGGCTGTGCTATAATCAGACCGGATTCCGGGATATTTATTGCTACAAGGAGATGTTTTTATGCAGAATATTACCATTCGGAATGCGTCTCTGGCCGATGCGCCCCGCATTCTGGAGATCTACGCCTGGTATGTGGAGCACACGGTCATCACCTTTGAATACGACGTACCCTCACTGGAGGAATTTGAAGGCCGCATGCGCCGCACCATGCAGAAATACCCCTACCTCGTCATCGAGCGGGACGGCCGGGTGGAGGGCTACGCCTACGCGGGGTCCTTTGTGAGCCGTGCCGCCTACGACTGGGCCTGTGAGCTGACCATCTACCTGGACCACGACGCCCGGAAACACGGCATGGGCCGTGCCCTGTACGAGGCGCTGGCCGACCGGCTGCAGGCCATGGGCATCCTGAACCTGTATGCCTGCATCGGCTACCCGCAGGTGGAGGACGAATACCTGACCCGGAACAGTGCCCGGTTCCACGAGCATCTGGGCTTTACACTGGTCGGCACCTTCCACAACTGCGGGTACAAGTTCGGCCGCTGGTACGACATGATCTGGATGGAAAAGATCATCGGGGAGCACCGCCCCGACCAGCCGCCCGTGCAGCCCTACATTTACTAAGCCACACACACAAACAGCCCCGGACTTTTCAACAAGTCCGGGGCTGTTTGTTTAGAATGAAGGAGAAAATCCGGGAATGTCAGATGGTTTTACACCGCCGGGCCGCCGCGCTCGGCGTCCAGTGCCGCGCGGAACCTCCGGTTGGAGACTGCGTTCTGTCCAAAGCCGATGAGTGCCCGCAGCAGGCCGATGATCCAGAAGCCCTTTGCTTCCATCACGATGCCGTCCACCGTCTCCTGCCCGACCATGCCGCCGGTCATCTGGGCCAGCGCACGGACAGGCATGTTGTACTGGAACAGCAGGTTCAGGTCCGGCGTGCCCTCGCGGGAGCTGCGCTTGAGCAGGGTGTGCAGCACAGCCCAGGCCAGCCAGCACAGCGGACTGCGGCTGTGGTTCAGCTCGCCCAGCGTCATGGTCTGGTCGATGTGGGGCCTGTCCTCCGGGATGGCGTGGCCCAGCAGGGCCTCAAAGGCGGCATCCGGCACATTCTTGATGTCAGCGGTGCGGTAGCACTGCACAGCCTTGCCAGCATAGGGGTCCGGGGCACCAGTGCCCTGCACGGGCACCTCGGCGCGCAGGCGGATGTCCTGTACGCTGGCACCCACCAGCAGCTGGTAGCTGCCGCCCTCGGTCTCCCAGCGGTCCGTTTTCACGTTCCAGTAGCGGAAGGCCTTGTCGTCCAGCGGAATGGTCACGGTCTTGCACTCGCCCGCCTGCAGGAACACCTTGGCAAAGCCCTTCAGTTCCTTCTCCGGGCGGAACACGGCTGCGTCGGCCTTGGCCACATACAGTTGTGCGATCTCGGCACCGGCGCGGCTGCCGGTGTTGGTGATGGTAAAGGTGACCTTGTCCGCGTCCGCTTTCAGGTCGGAGTAGGCAAAGGTGGTGTAGCTCAGGCCGTAGCCGAAGGGATAGCGCACCGGCACATGGGCCGTTTCGTAGTAGCGGTAGCCGATGTACAGGCCCTCGCGGTACTCCACGTTCTGCTGTTTGCCCGGGAAATACCGGGCCGCCGGGGTGTCCTCGTAGGTCAGGGGCAGAGTCTCGGCCAGCTTGCCGCTGGGGTTCACCCGGCCGGTGAGCACGTCCATGATGGCACCGGCACCGGCCTGCCCGCCCAGATAGGCGTGCAGCACTGCCTTGCAGCGGCTGACCCAGCCCGTTTCCACCACGCTGCCGGCGCTCAGCACCACCACGAGGTTCTCGTTGGCCTGCGCCACAGCTTCCAGCAGCTGCTTCTGGTTCTCCGGGATGCAGATGTGGCTGCGGTCCAGGCCTTCGCTCTCGCTGGACTCGTCCAGACCCATGCAGAGCACCACCACGTCGGCCTTGCGGGCCAGTGCGGCGGCCTCTTCCACAAAGGCCGGGTTGGGGGTGCCGCTGCGCTCATACCCTGCGCAGAAGCCTGCCAGCGTGATGTCGTCCGCCTCGGCGGCGTCCTTCAGGTTGTCCACGCGGGTAGCGTTCACCGAGCTGGAGCCTGCGCCCTGATAGCGGGGCGTCTGCGCAAAATCACCGATGAGGGCCACGCTCTGCCCGGGCTTGAGGGGCAGCAGGTCATCCTCGTTTTTCAGCAGCACCACGCTTTCGGCGGCGGCACGGCGGGCCAGCGCATGATGAGCGTCCCGGTCGAACCGCTTCGGTGCGGCCTGGACTGCCGCATCGGTGGTGAACACCAGCTCCAGCAGCTCGTCCACCCGGGCATCCACCGCGGATTCCGGCAGACGGCCCTCCTCCACGGCCTGCATCAGCCGCTTGGCCGAGCCAAAGCCGGGGCAGGGCATTTCCAGCGTGGAGCCTTCGCGCACACCCTCCACATGGTCGTTGGAGCCGCCCCAGTCGGTGACCACGGCCCCGTCATAGCCCCACTCGCCGTGCAGGATATCCTGCAGCAGGTGATGGTTCTCGTTGGCGTAGGTGCCGTTGACCCGGTTGTAGGAGGTCATGATGCACTTGGGCCTGCCCTCTTTCACGGCGATCTCAAAGCCGGTGAGGTACAGCTCCCGCAGGGTGCGCTCGTCCAGCACGCTGTTGCTGGCCATGCGGCGCAGCTCCTGATTGTTGGCGGCAAAGTGCTTGGGGCAGGCCGAAACGCCCACCGACTGGATGCCGCGCACATAGCCTGCTGCCAGCTTGCCGGACAGGTACGGGTCCTCCGAGAAATACTCGAAATCGCGGCCGCACAGCGGGCTGCGCTTGGTGTTCAGGCCGGGGCCCAGGATCACATTGACGCGGTAGGAAGCGGTCTCCTCGCCCAGCGCTTTGCCGATCTCCTCGCCCAGGGCGGGGTCCCAGCTGTTGGCCACGGTAGCCGCCGTGGGGAAGCAGGTGGCCGGCTCCGAGGGGTTCAGGCCCAGATGGTCGGCCGGGCCCGCCTGTTTGCGCAGGCCGTTGGGGCCATCCGACAGCCAGATGGCCGGCACCCCCTTGTTGGGCAGGGCGTGGGTCTCGAACACGGTAGCACCGGAAAGCAGGGCGCATTTTTCCCGCAGGGACAGTTTGGCGATCACATCTGCATGGTTCATTTGGCTTCACCCTCCGGGAAAATGATCTTATAGATGGGGAAATAGATCACCATCTGCACGCCGCCGTTGATCACGGTGATGAGCACGTTGTACACCACCGGGGAGAAGAACTGCTTGCACAGGGGCACATACAGGCCCATGAGGAAGCTGCACACGATGGTGATGAGCACAAAGGCGATGACGTACCACAGGATCTGATACCAGATGTTGCCCTTGGACTTGAAGGTGATGTTGCGCTGCATGGGGAAGTTGACGCACTGCGCCAGGAACAGGGTGATGGCAAAGGCGGCAAAGTAGCCCATGCCTCCGGTGGCGTCCCCGGTGACCGGGTAGTTGAACACATAGGTGTCCACCGGGCCAAGGTTCAGGTGGATGAGCTGGCAGGGGATGCTGCACCAGTCGGTGTGGGCGTAGAACAGCCCCGGCAGAAAGGTGAGCAGCAGGTACTGCAGCAGGGTGACCAGCATGGAAAAGGCATAGAACTTGATGAACTGCCCGGCCAGCTTGGCCAGCTTGGGGTTTTTCTCTGAAATGGACATGGGTATTTACTCCTTATGAACTTGCACGGCAGCCACGGCAGAACCAACGGCGCTGTCGGCCTGCAGGGTCACACAGCCTTCGGTGCCGGCTTCCACGATGGCCATGGCCTCGCCCCAGTAGGGGTCGGTATGGCTGGTGCGGTAGCCCTGCAGATTGAAGGGGCAGGCATTGCCCAGCGCCAGCAGGCGGCCGCCGGTCACCTGCACCCGGATGGGCTCCCGCACAGTGGGCTTGAGCACGCCGTTCTGGTCGGTGTAGCGCAGGCGGATGTAGCACAGCTGGCCGGGGCGCAGCACGGCTTCCTCCGGCTCGGCCCGCAGCTCGGTGGCAGGGCCGGCGGTGGTCAGCGCACAGCGGCCGGTCTCCTGCCCCGCTGCGTTGTAGGCCACAGCCTCCAGCGTACCGGGCTGGTACGCACAGCGGAAGCGGAACAGGCAGTCGTTTTTCGCATTCTTGCGGGCGATTTCCTTGCCGTTGAGCACCAGCGCCGCGGAAGCCGCGCGGGCATAGACCTCCACCTCAGCCTGCTTTTCCTCGCAGCCGGGCCAGGTCCAGCTCGTCATGGCGTCGGTCATCTTCCAGGCCGAGGGCGAGTGCTTGTCGCCGGTGTGGTTCACCGGGCGCACGGCCAGGAACGGCCCTTCGGCCTGTTCCAGCGCCACCCGGGTATACAGGGCCTCACCCAGAGGCTTGCCGGTCAGGTCGATGCGGCCGGAACCGGCGCTCACCCAGCCAAGGCCGCCGTCAAAGCGGGGCGCGTTGTCGGCATACTCCCAGCTGCCCACCATCACTTCGCCCAGGTAGTCCATACCGGCCCACACAAAGTCACCGATGAGCCGGGGTTCTTTCTTGGCCAGCTCCCGGAACCGGTAGGCGTCGCTGCAGAAGGTCTCGCTGCCCAAAATCAGGCGGTCGGGGTATTTTTTCAGGTCGTGCTCGTAGCGGTAGATGCCGTAGTTGTAACCGGCAATGTCCATGTTGGCAAAGGCGTCGCGGGTCTTGACGTCGCAGCCATGCAGGGTGGCACCGTGCTTCATGAACTCGCTGCCCAGCAGGCCCGCCAGATTGTTGAAGAACTGGCTGCCCACGGCCTTTTTCTTTTTGGTGGCGTCCTCGGCCTGCTTTTTGGCTTTTTTGTCGCTGTACACACCAAATCCGATGGAACTGAGGAAGTTGAAGAAGATGTTCACACCGCAGGTCACCGGGCGGGTGTCATCCAGGCGGTGCAGATACCGGGTGAGCTGCTTCGTCAGGGCAATGCCCTTTTTCTGAGCCGTCTCGCTGACCTCATTGCCGGTGGAATACAGGATCACACAAGGGTGGTTGTAGTCCTTTTTGACCATACTTTCCAGGTCGCTGCGCCACCAGTCGTTGAAATAGTCCACATAGTCGTGCTCGGTCTTGTGGATGTACCAGTGGTCGATGTACTCATCCATCACCAGCATCCCCTGCTCGTCGCAGGCGTCCAGCAGGGCCTTGGAACAGGGGTTGTGGGCCGAGCGGATGGCGTTGTAGCCGTTCTCGTGCAGGATGCGCACCTTGCGGCGCACCGCATCCGGGTGGCACACTGCACCCAGCAGGCCGTTGTCGTGGTGGATGCAGGCACCCTGCAGGATGATCCGGCTGCCGTTGAGCAGCAGGCCCTCCCTGCCCCAGGCAAGGCTGCGGATGCCAAAGCGGGCCGCTGCCGTGTCGGTGCCGTAGGCCGCCTGCAGGGTGTACAGCTGCGGGTGCTCCGGGCTCCAGAGTGCTGCCTCCGGCAGTTTCAGGCGCACCGGCTTTCCGGCCTCAGCGGACGCACTGGCCAGCACGGTAGTGCCGTCCAGCACCTGCAGCTGCACGGTGCCGGGGGCGCTGGCCGCCGCCGTGACTTCCACTTCCGGCGGGTCGATGGACACGGTGCGCACCCGCAGGCCGTCCAGCAGCAGGTGTGCTTCCGGGCCCACCCACAGGGTGACCGGGCGGTAGATGCCCGCGCCGGAATACCAGCGGCTGTTGGGCTGGTCGGCGTTGCGGGCGATCACCTGCAGCACGTTTTCGGCATCAAAGTCCAGCTTCCCGGTCAGGTCTACCTTGAAGTCGGTGTAGCCGTAGGGGTTGAACGCCAGCTTCTCGCCGTTGAGCCAGACTTCGGCGTTGTGGTACACGCCCTCGAATTCCAGCACAAGGGTCTGGCCCTGCAGGGCTGCATCCGGGGTGAAGCGTTTTTCGTAAAGGTAATCATAGCCCTCGTACCAGCCGGTGTTGGTGCCGCCGGGGGCCGTCTCGGTACGGGGTTCGGCCAGTGCCGCATCATGGGGCAGGGTGACCGGCACGGCCGGTCCCTCTTCCAACAGGTGGCGGCAGGTCCAGCCGGTGTTGAACGAACAGGCGATCACAGGCATCTGCCTCCTTTCATTTGATCACAAGATAAGGTCCGGAACCCAAAATACCGCCCGGCAGAGCTTCTCCGCCGGGCGGCTGGGGGATTCATCCGTTCTTTGCGGAGAAGCCTTCCACGATCAGGGTCACGATGCCGACCAGGTAGCACACGGCACCCACGATGGAGATGTGCAGGGCCGTGGCCTCAGAGGCCGGATAGTTGACCGGGATGAAGTAGACGTCCGCAGCCAGCGAAACGCGGGCCAGAACGAATACGGCGAAGCTGCCGATCAGGCAGACATTGGCTGCCACCAGCAGCACGTCGTTGACCACGGCGGGCAGCTTGCTGCCGGCGAACTGGCGCAGAGCCAGGCACACCAGCGCGGCCACGGTGAGCACCACCGGCAGGGTGCTGGTGGCCGAAGCCGCCAGATAGCCCACCATCGAGGTGTAACCATAGACTGCAAGGCCGATCACACTGGCCACAGCAGCCACGATCGTCTTCGTGTTCAGTTTCGTTTTCATGGCTCAGGCCTCCTTTGCAGTCTTCTGCTTCTTGCTCTTGACCGCAGACACGACGTACAGCAGGGCGCACAGTGCGGTGAGAGCTGCAAAGCCGTAGATGCACACGCGGTAGGTCATACGCCACCAGGTCATCACGCTGATGGTGCGGGTGGTGGAGTTGACGCCGTTCATGGCGGCACTGTTGGCCAGAGCGTACAGCAGGTAATGGATGTTCTGCTTGATGGCCAGCAGCATGGTGCGGTCGCCCTTCAGAGCGTCAGCATTCCAGTAGGTGATGCTGTCGTCCTTGCCGAAACCGCAGAATGCGGTAGTGCCGGCCAGGATGGACTCCTTGGGAGAAGCGTGCAGGGTAACACCGGTAAAGTCGGTGACGTTGTAGCCCTTGAAGCCCCACTCGTTGCGCATGATCTGCACCTGGACACCAGCGTTTGCGCTGGAGGCCACGGCACCAATGCGGTTGTAGGAGCTCATCACGCCCAGAGCACCCACAGTGTAGGTGTCATCGCGGGAAGGATCCGCCTCGAAGGAAGCGGGCTTGCCGTTGCCCTCAAAGGCCTGCTGCAGGTTGCGCAGCTCCAGCTCACGGGCCTTCTGCTCAGTCATAAAGACTGCGATGCCGGAGCGGTTGATCTCCTGATCGTTGAAGGCAGCGTGCTTGATGTTGACCAGGGTGCCCTTGCTCTGAGCGCCCTGCACCACAGCGGAACCGGTGTAACCGGACAGGACGGGGTCCTCGGAGTAATACTCTGCGCCGCGGGCGTTGTAGCCGTGACGATGGATGTTCATGCCGGGGCCGATCATGATGGGCAGGTTCAGCACCAGGGTGCTCTCGCCCAAGGTGATCTCACCCACGCGGTAGGCCAGTTCCTTGTTCCAGCTGTAAGCAATGTTCTCCGGGGTGGGGCCGACGCGGGTGCCGTAGTCGTAATCGGCAGCATCCGCATACGGAGTGCCCTGGTAGCTGCCCTCGGTCAGGTAGTGCGAGTCGGAACCGTTGGGGCCGTCGTCGGCTGCGTACTGCAGCAGGCCCACAGAGTCGATGTTCTGGATGTTGTGGAAGGCGTTGGAGGCAAAGTTCAGGAACTCGTCGATGGTCACTTTGCCGACCAGCTCATCCCAGCGGGGATCGTCGAAGTCAGCGCCCTTCAGGTCGTTCAGGGTCAGGGTGCTGGTGGTGTCGCCGAACACGATGTCCGAAGTGTCCTCATCGGTCTTGATGTCGATGAAGTCGTTGGCCAGCAGGGTGGCCAGACGGCCCTCGGCCTTCAGGCCGGTAATGGTGGTGGGGAAGGTGCCGTCCCAGTCGCTGCGGGACAGATAAGTAGCGGTGCCGGGGATGAAGGTGTTGATGTCCATGGAGTAGTCGCCGTCGCTCACTGCGTTGGTGATCTCCACGCCGGCCTTGCTCACAGAGAAGGTGTCGGCATCCACAGCGCCGTCCCAGGTCCACTGGTAGGTCTTGGAAGCATCGCCGTCGGCGGTCATGCCGTCGGCAGTGGTCTTGCCCTGAGCAGCCAGGATGTTGTTCAGAGCATCATGGGCGTCAGAGCCGATGGCGAAGTAGTAGTCGCCCGGGTCCACGATGAAGGTCTTGGCGTTCTGGCTGTCGTAGCTGGCCAGCAGGCTCATGTCCACATTCATGGGAATGGTCTGGCTCTCGCCGGGCTGCAGGGTGTTGGTCTTTTCGTAGTCCATCAGCTGCAGGGCGGACTTTTCGATGCCGTTCTGCTTGTCGTAGTCGGTGTAGGGTGCGCTGGCGTACAGCTGCACGACAGCCTTGCCGGCTACATCGCCGGTGTTGGTGGTGGTCACGGTCACGGTAGCGGTGCGCTTGTCACCGGTGATGACCACGCTGTCCAGGGTCTGCTCAAAGGTGGTGTAGCTCATGCCGTAGCCGAAGGGATAGACCACCTCGTTGTCGTAGCTCCAGGTGCCGTCGCTGGTGGCCACGGTGCCGTCGGCGTTGGCGTAGGTACCGGCAGAGGCATTGGCACCGCCGTTGCCCAGCACGATGTCCGCATAACGGGTCTCGTAGTAACGGTAGCCGGTGTAGATGCCCTCGTTCTCGATCAGGTAGGAGTTGACGCTGGTGCCCTCAGCAAAGTCCGAAGCGTTTGCCCAGGGGATGTTGCCAAAGTTCTGCATGGCGGGAGCCAGTGCACCGTTCTTGACGAAGGTATCGCCCAGATGGGCAGAGGGAGCCACGGTGCCGTTCAGCACGCCGTAGAAGCCATAAGCACCGGGGTAGCCCACCCACAGGATGGCGTCAATGTCGGGGTCCTCTTCCAGGTTGGAGATCTCCATGGGGTTGGCTGCGTTGACCAGCACGATGACCTTGTCGAAATTGGCCTTTGCTTCCTCGATCATGGCCATTTCTTCATCGCTCAGGCTCAGGATGTTGCCGTTGACGGTGTGCACGCCGTCTGCCAGGCCTTCCTCGCCGGGGTAGTATGCACCGGCTTCGCCGCCGACACGGCTCACCACCACGATGGCAGCGTCGCCGTACTCGGTGTACTTGGACTCAAAGTCGGGGTTGAGCTGCTTGAGCTCGTCCAGGGTCAGCTCGTGGGGATCATCGTAAGCGGTGATCTCGGCGTAAGCCGGCAGGATGCCGCCGCCGAACTGGGGCTTGGTCCATTCCTTGTCCGCAAAGAATGCCTCGTAAGCCGCCAGGGTCTCCGGGTTCAGCTGGAAGCCGCGCTCGGTAAAGGCGTCAAAGATCTGCACGGTGGACTTGCCGTCCGGCACGCTGCCGCCGCTGTTGCCGTAAACAGGAGCATAGCTGCGGACGCCCAGCATGGTGATCTTGGCATCCTTGGCCAGAGGCAGGGCACCGTTCTCGTTCTTCAGCAGGGCAAAGGTCTCCTGCGAAGCCTCGATGGCGAAGTCCTTGAAGCCCTCGTAGGCTTCTTTGGCCGTGGTGAATTCCGACTTGTAGGTCCAGGCATCGGATTCATCGTCCGACTGCTCGGTCACAGTCTGGGTGCTGCGGGTGCCCAGGAAGGCATCCACAGAGGTGCGGTAGAGCTCCAGGATGTTGCCTGCCATCATGGAAACGGCCAGAAGCAGGGCAAACACCATGGTCAAACCGCGCCACAGGTTTTTCTTCTTCAACATTTTGTCCTCCTTTGAAAGTTGTCCGCTCTCCCCCTGTGCGGTGCGGAAGCAAACGCCGCACAAAAAGAAACCGGCAGAGTGATTCAAAGCTCTGCCGATAGTATAGAGGTTTTGTGAATATTTACAACAGATTTTTCCCAAACTGTCATTTTGGGGCCCTGAACTGTCATTTGAGCGGCAGGAGCGCCACCAGACGGAACATGCCGTCCTGTGCCTGCATCGTCAGGGTGCCGCCGTGCTGCTGCACGATGCGGCGGATGCTCTTAACGCCAAAACCGTGCCACCGGGCGTCCCCCTTGGTGGTCTGGGGCAGGCCGTCCACAAAGTGCAGCGGCTCGGCGGCGCAGTTCTCCATGCGGATGAGCAGCATGCCCCGCTCGGCCCGCACCTGCAGGCCGATGTAGCGGCGGTCCGGCTCCAGCGAGGTCACCGCCTCGATGGCGTTGTCCAGCGCGTTGCCGAACAGCGAGTACACCTCGCCGGGCTTCAGGAAGTCCAGCTTTGCACCGTCGGCGATGTAATCCAGCTGGATGCCGCGGCCCTTGCACACGATGGAGCGCTCCGCCAGCAGCACGTCCAACGTCTCGTTGCCGGTCTTGACCGTGGAGTCGTAGATATCCACCGCCTTTTTCAGCTCGTCCAGCTCCTCGGTCGGCACCCGGCTGCCCAGCGTGTACAGCTGCTTGCGGATGTCATGGCACTTGATGTTGATGAGCTCCACCGTCTCCTTGGACAGCTCCATCTGCTGGCGCTGCTGGCGCATCATCTGCTGCAGCACCATGTTGTCCCACTCGGCGTCGCTGTGCTGCAGGATCTCACACAGCAGGAAGAACAGCAGGATGGTGGTCACCTCGTCGTAGACGCTGTAGACGGTAAAGATGCGCGGGGCACTGTCCACACTAAAGGCGTTGAACAGGTTGACGAAGATGTTCATGCTCAGCTGGTAGCCCACCATGATAAAAGTCATCGTGCGCCCGGGCAGTGTGCCCAGATTGCGGCTGTGCAGCCGCCGGGTGAGGGTCAGGCAGCACACCGCGAACAGCAGCACGAAAAGGCCCAGGTAGACCCACCGGCTCCAGGCCCAGTATTGCCGGTCCATGTGGTACACCGCATTCTGCAGCAGCTTGGCCCCCCGGTAGATGATGTGCTGCATGGTGCCCGCCGCCGCAGCATAGAACACCGCCCACGCTGCCGCGATGCGGAAGCACAGCCGGATGCCCACCGCCGCGATGCTCCACAGCAGAAAGGTGCGCAGCGACTCGGTGTAGAGGTTGTGGGGCACCTGCTCCCACACGATGGTAAAGCAGACCTCCGCCAGCAGGATGCCGGTCAGCCGCGCCGCAAAGCGCTCCTGCCGCTCCAGCTTCCAGGTGGTGGCCGCCACGCACGCCAGCAGTTCCAGCACATAGCCGTGGCGTTCAAACAGATCGATGACCGTACTCATAGCACAAATTCATTGCCCATGCTGCGGGCCAGCTCCTCCATGAATTCCTTTTTGCGCAGACGGCTGATCTGCAGCTTCTCCCCGTTGGAAAGCACCACGTCGCTGCCGGTGACGGTCTGGATGTGCTTCTGGTTGACCAGATAGCACTTGTTGCAGCGCAGGAAGCCCTTGCCGTGCAGCCGCTGTTCGGCGTCCTGCAGGGTTCCGGTGCCCGGCAGCTGGCCTTTTTCGGTGTGATAGGTCAGCTTGTGGCCCTGCACCTCGATGTAATAGATCTCCCACAGCAGCAGCCGCTGGGTGCCGGTGGGCAGGGCCACCATCACGCTCTCGGCGGCGGCGCGCCAGCGCTGGGCCGCACGGTCCAGCTTGATGCTCAGCGGCCCATACTGGGCAGGCTTGATGATGTAGTCCAGCGCATCCACCTCATAGCCCTTGACCGCAAACTGGGCCATGTTGGTCACAAAAATCAGGATGACCTGCCAGTCGATCTCCCGCAGGCGGTGGGCCGCCTCCATGCCGTTGATGCCCGGCAGCTCGATGTCCATGAACACGATGTCATAGTCGGCACGGTAATGTTCCAGAAACGACGCCGCATCCCCGAAGGCCGTGGTCTCCAGCGGGATATCCCGCTCTGCCGAGTAGCGGGCAAGGCATTCTTTCAGATGTTCCAGCTCTCTGGGGCTGTCCTCCACGATCGCACAGCGCAGCATCCGGTTCTCCCCTTCCCAAAAACTTTTCGGAATCAGTATAGCGCAATCTGTGAAAATTGGCAACAATTGCCCTTGCACACAATAAACAACCACCAGCCGAGCTGGTGGTTGTTCCTTCATTTTTGTCGATTCGTGTCCATTGGGAAACAGCTGAAGGTTTTTCACGCTCACAGGGTCCGGCCTTGCCCACATTGCAAAAGCCAAAATATTTTCAACATTCAATCAAAAAACAAGGCAATGTGTTGACTTTTGCGGAAAGTCTTGCTATAGTATGAGATACAAGGATTCCATATAGGTTCTGCGTGAGAGAATGAGAGACGCACAACAGCCCCTTTCGGCTTGTGGTGCGTCTTTTTCTTTTTGCAAGGTTGGAATCTTCTCTGCGTTTTTCCGTGTGCACCGGAAGTACAGCAGTCCCAAAGACCCGATGGGAGAATGGCCATTCCCGTCCATCATCACAAGAATGACACGATACCAAGAGACTGTCAAAAGGAGAACAGAATCATGAAAAAGATTTCGCGGAAAAGTTTCCTGAAGCTGGCAGCCGCCACCACTGCCGGAACTGCTATGGCTCCCGCTCTCATGGGCTGTGCCTGGCCTGACACGCAGGACCACACCCCCTACAAAGGCGATATCGTGTTGCTGCTGAGCAACGATATCCACTCCAATCTGGGTACTTCTAAGATCATGAGTACGGACGGCTCTACCCGGATCACCGGCGGCGTGGCGCGAATGGCCGCCGCACAGGCCGGGGTACGCCACCGAGCCTTTGGCAAAACCCTGACCTTGGACGGTGGTGACTACTCCCAGGGAACTCCTTACCAGGACGGCTATCAGAAGGGCTGGGAGATCCTGGCCCTGGCCGAAATGCAGGTAGATTTCTGCACCCTGGGCAACCACGAATTCGACGTGGGCGATCAGGCCGTCGAAAACTCCTGGGTCAACGCCCGGAAAAACCGGCTGCGCTACGGGGTCTACCGCAAACTGCCCCAGTTGCTGGTATCCAATATGTACATCAAATACAACGCCAACGGCGAGCCGATCTCTTATACCAGCGCCGACATCCGCCCCGATGACCTGAGCACCAATGCTTTTGGTGCCGGGGCCTACGCCAAGACCGGAGCCAAAAACTACGCCATCCGCCAGGTAGCAGGCTACAGGGTGGGTCTGTTTGCCCTGGAAGGCGAGGAGTCCTACGGCTACTGCAAGAACTCGGACCTGACTCGGATGGACTGTGCCGAGGTTGCCAGAGTCTATGCCCGTTTCCTCAAGGAGGAGAAGGGCTGCGATCTTGTCATCGCCATCAGCCACTGCGGCATGGAAGAGGACCGGGCCACCGCGCGGGCTCAGGAAGGCTTCCTGGACGTGATCCAGAACGCTCACGACCATCTCGCCTATGACCAACCCATCGTGGAAAACGGCGTGATCATGACCTCCACCGGCTGCTATGCTCAAAACATGGGCGTGCTGAGCCTGCAAAAAACATCTGTCGGCTGGACCTGGGTGCCCGAGGAGACCTGCTGCTATGAGCTGACGAAGGCATACGACTACGAGGATCCCCGGGATCTGTCACCGGAAGCTCTGGCATACCGGAGTATGCAGGATCTTCTGGCCCGCTACGACGCAGACCTGACGGCACCGGACGGCTATTTCTCCAAGCTGGGTCTGGACGATGTAACGCCGGACAGCGTGGTGATGACCATCCCCACCGGCTACGACTATATCCAGTACGAAGACGGAAAGGCCATCGGATACACCTACATCCAGTCTCCTGTCACCGCCTTTATCTGTGATTCCTTCAATTATGCCTCCGGCTCTCAGGTATCCTTCGTGTTCGGCGGCTACGTCCGCACTGCGCTGTATCAGGGTGACTTTACCGTCGCGGACGCCTTCAACGAGCAATCCACCGGTGAATCGGCGATCGACCACAGCGCGGGCTCCAGTCTGGTGGTCTGCGACTTGTCCGGTGCACAGCTGGCATCCATCTGTGTCTTTGATGCTGCGTGCTCCGGTGTCACCCCTCAGGGCCGGACCTACGGCGGTGCCGGCACCCTCCACACCGGAAATCTGCGCTACCGCTATCACATTTCTGACGGGCAGATCTCCTGTGATGTTTCCAGCATCGAAGTCTATTTCCCGGAGAGCGACAGCTGGCAGCCTCTGGACTTCCACAAAGCCTACTCCACCTCGTTCACCTTTGAATCCTCCCAGAACTTGGTGAGTCTGCTGCCCTGGGCCAGCAAAATGGCCACAGGGCAGGCGCTTCCCTTTGCCCCCTACGATGAGGCCACCGGCACCTACATGGATGTTCCCTCCGACAACAAATCGGAGGAATACTACCGGTTCTGGGCTCCTTATTGCCGTGGCAAGGGCGTGCTGGAGGGCACCAGCTATGAACTGAAATCCTGGACAGCCCTGTATTACTATGCCGCCAGCATGAACGGTACCTTATCCGATGCCTACACCCCGGACCATCTGATGCAGACCCGCATCCAGGGTTGATTTTCCAACAACTTCTGATGTAAAAAGCCATACGCCCTCGGCTGCGACCACGGCAGGCCAGAAGATTAAATCAAAAACAGCTGGATGCTTCATCTGAACGATGATACACCCAGTTGTTTCTTTTATTGGCACAGCCTCTCTAACAACGCCGTGCAACCTGCCAGTACATCCCGCCATGTGTCCTCGAAATTTCCAGTAAACCACGGGTCGGCCACATCGTGCGGCGTACTGGTATACGACATCAGGAGGGAGACCTTGTGCAACGGGTCGTTCCCTACAAAACGAGCCATATCCCGCAGGTTGCTTCGATCCATTGCAACCAGATAATCATAGGTATCATAATCCTGCCGTGTCATCTGACGCGCCGTTTTGCCTACACAGGAAATGGCATGGTCTGCCAATTTTTGCCGAGCGGGTGGATAGACCGGGTTGCCCACTTCTTCCGCACTGGTCGCAGCGGAGGCGATTTCAAATTTTTCTGCAATACCAGCTTTTTCCACAAGGTCTTTCATAACAAATTCCGCCATGGGACTACGGCAGATATTCCCCAGACAGATGAACAAGATTCGGGTCATTTTCTCTCAGCTCCTTTGGGCAACAGTATACCATTGTCGGGACAGTATTGGAATGGGCTTTTCCCTGCTCTGCCAGAACGTAACGAAAAGCATACCCTCCACCAACTGTGCAAAGACATCCGTCCAGCCCGCAGAATGCCAGCTTCTTTCGGAGATTGGAAACGGTATTGCCAACCACTTTTAAGGTATCGGCGCAATCCTTTCCCCATACAGCATCAAAAAGCTCTTTTTTAGAGAGCGTCGTTCCTTCGCAGACTGCCAGCACCCACAACAGGTCGGATTCAAGACGTGTCAACGAAATATTTCTGCCGTTGGCTGAAATTTCATGTCGGGTGTTGTCAATCACCAATCCCGGCAGTTCCAGTTTTTTCTTTGCGCAGAATGTGATCTGCTCCGCATCGATCTGCGCCTGTTGCAGAAGGCTCAGAATCGTTTGCTCCAGTACCGGGTCCGGGGTGTTCGCTCGTATCACAATCATGGAAGGCTCCTGTGTCACCGTTACTCTGCATCCATTTCGCGGATCAGATTGACCATTTCGATGGCGCTGACCGCGCAGTCATAGCCCTTGTTTCCGGCTTTCGTCCCTGCCCGCTCGATTGCCTGCTCGATATTTTCAGTCGTCAGAACGCCAAATAAAACAGGAATCCCGCTTTCCAGCGAAACTGCTGCGATGCCTTTTGAGACTTCGTTGCAGACGTAGTCGTAATGGCTGGTAGAGCCGCGAATCACTGCGCCAAGGCAAATCACAGCATCGTACTTTCCGCTTTTTGCCATTTTGGAAGCAACCAGCGGAATTTCAAACGCTCCCGGCACCCATGCGACATGAACATCGTCCTCGCTCACATCGTGCCGGAGGAGTGCATCCATTGCCCCGCCAAGGAGCCTTGAGGTGATGAACTCGTTGAATCGTGCAGCAACGATACCGACCCGGATGTTTTGTGCAATCAGTTTTCCTTCAAATGATTTCATTGTAAAATCCCTCTTTTCCTTAATAACTCAGGATATGTCCCATTCTTGCCTGCTTGGTTTTCAGATAGAACAGGTCGTGCGCGGTCGCAGTCATCTGAATTGGGACACGTTCTGTAATCTCCAGACCGAACTCGGAAAGTTGGTATACCTTATCCGGATTATTGGTCAACAGGCGCAAACTATGTGCTCCCAGCTCCCGCAAAATCTGTGCTCCTATATAATACTCCCGTTCATCCCCATGGAAACCAAGGGCGAGGTTGGCTTCCAGGGTATCCATGCCCTGTTCCTGCAACTCGTAGGCACGCAGCTTATTTATGAGACCGATACCGCGCCCTTCCTGCCGCATATAGAGCAGGATGCCACGCCCCTCCTTTTCAATTTGCGTCATCGCCGCAGCCAACTGCTGTCCGCAATCGCAGCGCAGCGAACCGAACGTATCACCCGTCAGACATTCCGAATGCACCCGACACAGGACATCCCGGCCATCACCGATTTCACCTTTTACCAATGCGATGTGATGCTCTCCGTTCAGGCGGCTCACAAAACCGTATGCGCGGAAGTCGCCGTATTTTGTCGGTAGATTTACGGCAGCCACCTGATCGACCAGCTTTTCGTGACACTTACGATACTCTTGCAAAGCTTGGATGGTGATGAATTTGATTTGGAATCGTTCTGCCAGCTGTGCAAGTTCCTCCGTGCGCATCATAGTGCCATCGTCCCTCATGATCTCGCAGCAAAGCCCGCACTCTTTCAGCCCTGCCAGACGGCACAGGTCCACGGTGGCTTCTGTGTGGCCGTTCCGTTCCAGAACACCATTTTTCCTTGCTAAAAGCGGGAACATATGACCCGGTCGCCGGAAATCTTCTGCTTTTGCGTCTTCTGCTACACAGGCCAGCGCAGTAATAGAGCGTTCCGCAGCAGAAATGCCGGTCGTGGTTGAAATATGGTCGATGGACACGGTAAAGGCGGTTTCATGGTTGTCCGTGTTATGCTGAACCATCTGCGGAAACTTCAGCTTCTGCACGAAGGCTTCCGACATCGGCATACAGATCAGACCTTTGCCGTGGGTCGCCATGAAATTGACATTTTCTGTTGTCGCAAACTCAGCGGCACAGATAAAATCGCCCTCGTTTTCGCGTTCCGGGTCATCCGTCACCAAAATGATCTTGCCTTGTCTCAAGTCTTCCAGAGCTTCCGGAATGGTATTGAATCTCATCGTCGTTTCTCCTTATTCAAATCCGTAGCGTATCAGCATTTCTTTCGTGACAGAGCTTTGCCGGTGTTCCTGCGGTATCGGCTGAAACAGCTTTTCGACATACTTGCCAAGGATGTCGGTCTCCAGATTTACCACATCGTTTTTGTGCCTTTGACACAGATTTGTACAGCTGACGGTGTGAGGGATGGTGGACACTGAAAACGCATCCGAACCGACTTCTGCCACCGTCAGGCTTATACCATCGACCGCGATGGAGCCTTTTTCCACGACATAGCGCAAAAGATTCGGTTCCGCATGGATGGTAAACCAGACCGCATTGTCGTCTTTTTCGATTCGCAGGATGCACCCGGTGCCATCCACATGACCCGCCACAATATGCCCGCCGAACCGTCCATCCGCAGCCATTGCCCGTTCCAGATTGACCCTGCTCCCGACCATAAGACCTGCAAGAGAGGAGCGGTTCAGGGTTTCATGCATAACATCGGCAGAAAAGCTGTCTGCAAAAAGCCGGGTAACGGTCAGGCAGATGCCATTCACTGCGATGCTGTCACCGATTTTTGTGTTTTCCAGAACGGTCCGTGCCTGAATGTTCAGCACTTCCGAATGCTGCCCATGCGTGATCTGCTTTACGGCTCCGACTTCCTCTATAATTCCAGTGAACATGGATACTCGACCTCGCTTTCAATCAGAATATCCTCGCCAAGATGGGTCAGGCTGCTGTTTTTCAGCCGGAATGCTGCACTCGGCACAGGAACTCCTGCACCTTCCACCGGTGTTTTTGCTTCTTGTCCGCCGAACAGCTTTGGGGCAATGTACGCCTGCACCTGTTGAACAACGCCGCTTTCCAGTGCTGCCCAGTTCAGTGTCCCTCCGCCTTCCAGAAGAATGCTGTCGAGTTGTTCCTGACCAAGTTTTTCCATAAGTTGTACAAGGTCAATGTGACCGTTCCTTTTGTCCAGACAAATCACTCGGCACCCAGCCTGTCGATATATCGCCTGCCGTTTTGGGTCGGCGCAGCAGGTCGCAAGGATGGTCGGGATCTGTTTTGCTGTTGCGACCACCTGTGCTTGCAATGGTGTCCGCAGCTGAGTATCGCAGACGATGCGAACTGGATTTTTTCCGTTCTCCATGTGGCAGGTCAACAAGGGATCATCGGCAAGAATGGTTCCGACACCGACCATGATTCCGCTGAAACGATGCCGCTGTTGTTGAACATACGCTCGGGCAGCTTCACTTGTAATCCATTTGGATGCGCCCGTAACTGTGGCAATTTTTCCGTCCATTGTCATGGCATACTTCATAGAAACAAACGGGCGTTTTGTCGTTATAAAATGGAAGAATATCCGATTGAGTGCGTCGCATTCTTCCCGCAAAACGCCTTCCGTCACCGCTACCCCCTGCACCCGCAGAGCAGCAATTCCTTTTCCCGACACCAGCGGGTTTGGGTCTGCCGACCCCACTACGACCCGGCTGATGCCCGCTTCCAGAATAGCATTCACACACGGCGGCTGTTTCCCAAAATGACAGCAGGGCTCCAGCGTCACATACATCGTTGCCCCTTCGGGGTCAACAGCGCAGGATGCTAACGCATTTCGCTCCGCATGGGGCTGGCCATACCGTTCATGCCATCCCTGCCCGATGATCTGACCATCTTTTACAATGACAGCACCCACCATCGGATTTGGGGATGTCCATCCGCATCCTTTTTTCGCCAGTTCTAAGGCAAGACGCATATACTCTGTATCGTTCATCTCTCTGCCTCCAAATAAAAAAGCCCCGAACCAGATTGTTCAGGGCAAGGCAAACAGGCGCAGTATCTCCTGCGCAAAAAGAAAGCTCTGAAATGCAAACGCATCTCAGAGCAGCTTCCATGAGTACAGAGATCTTGTGGTTTCTCTATGCTTTCCTATCTTCTTTCATCCAGACTGTACTGTCGGCTTCGGAGTTTCACCGAATCATGCCTTGCGGCTCGTGGGCTGTACCACCGGTAGGGAATC
>ENA-ORCM01001361-ORCM01001361.1-human-gut-metagenome-genome-assembly--contig:-NODE-1361-length-20716-cov-4.613402_pt1 | contig 20716 bp, 17 predicted proteins | sample MGYA00242906_ERZ507928 | MGnify/ENA primary metagenome ERZ507928 (study PRJEB26167, sample SAMN06115497) | human gut metagenome | host: Homo sapiens | place: China:Shanxi | collected 2015-05-07...
TTTGTAATCCGTTTTTTGCCTCGGCTTTGCCGAGGCAAAAAACACTTCTATCCCAGCAAGTGTGCGGGTTGGCGGCAAAGCCGCCAGGACGTGCACGCGGCTGGGATGTTCGGCGGAAAAGTCCCAACGGGACTTTTTCGACGGTTTCACGGGCAGGCAATGCGTCTGCCCGTATTTTGCATGCCGTCAGAACGGAACCTGATTACAGATGTTCCGGACAAAAAAGCTCCCCGGGAAGTTCCCGGGGAAAATATATTCAGTAAGGAAAAACCGATGACAATGCTGCGGGAAATTACTTGATGGCTGCGAATGCAGTGTCGAGAGCCTCAATGAGGTCGTCGATGTGCTCGGTGCCGATGGAAAGTCTTATGGTGTTGGGCTTGATACCCTGTTCGAGAAGCTCGGATTCGGTGAGCTGGGAGTGAGTTGTGGAAGCCGGGTGGATAACCAGGGACTTAACGTCGGCAACGTTGGCAAGCAGGGAGAATATCGGCAGGTTGTCGATGAACTTCTGAGCGTCCTCTGCGGTGCCCTTTACCTCGAAGGTGAAAATGGAGCCGCCGCCGTTCGGGAAGTACTTCTTGTAAAGCTCGTGAGTAGGCTCGGAAGCGAGGGAGGGGTGATGTACAGCCTCTACCTGCGGGTGCTTGCTGAGGTACTCAACTACCTTCAGCGCGTTGAATACGTGGCGCTCAACACGCAGCGAGAGGGTTTCCAGACCCTGGAGGAATATGAATGCGTGGAACGGAGAGATAGTAGCGCCGGTGTCGCGCAGGAGGATAGCTCTAATGTAGGTCACGAAAGCTGCCGCGCCAACTGCGTCCGAGAAGCTGATGCCGTGGTAGGAGGGGTTCGGCTCGGAGATCCATGCGTATCTGCCGGACTTCTTCCAGTCGAAGTTGCCGCTGTCTACGATAACGCCGCCGATCGCTGTTCCGTGGCCGCCGATGAACTTTGTAGCGGAGTGTACCACGATGTCAGCGCCGTACTCGATCGGGCGGAGCAGGTAAGGAGTTGCAAAGGTGCTGTCAACTACCAGCGGGATACCGTGCTTGTGAGCGATCTTTGCGAGGGTCTCGATGTCGGCTACGTTGGAGTTCGGGTTGCCCAGGGACTCAACGTACAGCGCCTTGGTGTTCTCGTCGATAGCCGCCTCAAAGGAGCCTTCAACATAAGGATCTACGAATTTTGCGGTTATGCCGTACAGCGGAAGGGTGTGTTCCAGCAGGTTGTAGGTTCCGCCGTAGATGGTGTTTGCAGCTACGATGTTCTCGCCCTGCTTTGCAAGAGCCTGAATGGTGTAGGTGATAGCGGCAGCGCCGGAAGCGGTAGCCAGTGCAGCTACGCCGCCCTCGAGAGCTGCGATGCGCTTCTCGAATACGTCCTGGGTGGAGTTGGTGAGTCTGCCGTAGATGTTGCCCGCGTCAGCAAGTCCGAAACGTGCGGCTGCGTGAGCGGAGTTCTTGAAAACGTAGGAAGTTGTTGCGTATATCGGCACTGCGCGTGCGTCGGAAGCAGGGTCGGGCTGCTCCTGGCCAACGTGGAGCTGTAAGGTCTCAAACCTGTAGTTCTTGTTCTCTGACATGGTGTTTATCCTCCAAATTATAATTGATTTCGTTCGTTTGTGTTGTTCAGGTTGTTCAGTTTTTTGGTTTTTCTTTCGCGTCCGTGTTATCGGGATCGTCTTCACATTCGTGACATTCGTGCTGAGCTGCACATTCGGTCGGTTCTTATGGCTTTCATGATTTCTTTCATTTCAGCACCTCCGTGTTCTTCTTTCTGTACTAAGTATATCACAACGGTAGGTATTTGTCTAATCCTTTATTTTTATAGCTGGATATAAATTCAATTTATAACTGGCTGCTTGACAATTTTCGCGCCAGGCTGTACAATATTAATATAAATCTGAAAGGAGCACAGCCATGAAGAAACTGCTGCTTCCCCTGGCGGGAGCATTACTTATAATAAGCGGGCTGAGCGGCTGCCAGTCCACCGAACTTGTTTCAGGTCTGCCAACGCCCTCCGTGGTGACGGAATCTACAGCCGCTGACAGCTCCGGGGAACCTGGAGCAACTTCCGAAAATAGCGAAGCTGACGGGCAGATCCAGTCAACTGAACAATCAGTGACCGTGGAATCTACCGCCGAAGACTCCGGAACCCCGGAACAGCGCGCAGCTGAGATACTCTCGGAAATGACCGCCGCCGAGAAAGCGGGTCAGGTAATACTAGCAAGGTACCCGGGAGAAAACGCGCTGTCCGAGGCGCAGAAATACAACCTTGGCGGTTACGTGATGTTCGGCGTGGACTTCCGCGGCAGCACTCCGGAGGAGATAACCGCGAAAATCGCGGAGATACAGAGCGCGTCGAAGCTGCGAATGCTGTTTGCGGCGGACGAGGAGGGCGGCACGGTGGTGCGTATCTCAAAGTACCCGCAGTACCGTGCGGAGCCGTTCCCGGCACAGGCTGAGGTTCTGTCACAGGGGCTGGACGCTGTGAGTTCCGAAGCGCAGGAGATATCCGGGCTGATGAGCTCCCTGGGGCTTAATATGAACCTCGCGCCGGTGTGCGACCTGCCGCGCTCCGAGACGGATTTCATCTACGACCGCGCTTTCAGCACCGATCCACAGCAGACCTCCCGGGCGGTGGGCGCGGCAGTGGAAAGCTACGGACAGAGCGGGCTGATATGCGCACTGAAGCACTTCCCGGGCTACGGCAACAACCTGGACACTCACACGGGAATTTCAATAGACGAGCGCCCGCTTTCCGAGATCACGGAGCTTGACCTGGAGCCGTTCCGGGCGGGGATATCCGCAGGCGCTCCGGTGGTGATGGTGTCGCACAATATCGTTAACTGCATAGACGACAGCCTGCCTGGGTCGCTGTCCGGGAAAATGTATGCGTTCCTGCGGGAGCAGGGATTCACCGGCGCGGCGATGACCGACGATCTCTCAATGGACGCAGTAGGGGAGTACTGCGGGGAAAACGCGGCGGCAGTCACGGCGCTGAAAGCCGGAGCGGACATCCTGTGCTGCACCGACTACGCTTCCGCGGCGGAGGCTCTGACGGCGGCGGTGGAATCCGGCGAGATACCGGAGGAACGAATCGACGAAGCGGTCACAAGGGTGCTGCTGCTGAAACTCACCTACGGAATAATAGAATAAAGGAAGTGTACTATGAAATACTACATATTTGACCTGGACGGAACCCTCGCGGACAGCATGGGCTACTGGTACGGAAGCTTCCGGGAGGACGAGCGTTACGACCATGAGCGAATGCAGCAGGTCCGCCTGGCGATGAAGGAGAAGTATGCGGAGATCATTCAGCCGCGCCCCGGAGCGCTGGAGCTTCTGGAGCGGCTTTACTCAGAGGGTGCTGTGATGTGCATTGCGAGCGCTACCGACCGCTGGGTGTCCGAGCCGTTTATGAAGAAATTCGGGCTGGACAGGTTTTTCCGGTTCTACCTTGACTGCACCGAAGCGGGAGCGCACAAGGACAAGCCGGATATTTTCCTGCAGGCAGCTCAGCGGCTTGGGGCTTCCATAGCTGAATGCACCGTGGTGGAGGACTCCGCCTACTGCGCGGAGACTGCGCATAACGCAGGCTTCCGGGTCATCGGGATATACGACCCGAACACCGCGCCCCGCGGGGACGTTTCGCAGTTTGCTGATGTGTTTATCAGGGAGCTTGCGGAGTTCCCGGATTGATTGCTGAAATAAAAAAGTGCAGACCAACAGCCTGCACTTAATTCTTAATTAGAAACAAAATCCGGGACTGCAATCAAGCAGCCCCGGACGTTTACTTATTCCTTAAAATATTTCTTGATGAAATCCTCAAGCAGGTCTACAGAGCCTTCAATGCCGAGCGCGGAACTGTCGAGACACAGCTCGTAGTTCTCCGGAACGCCCCAGCGCTTGTCGGTGTAGTAGTTGTAGTAGGAGATACGCTGCTTATCCATGCGCTTTACGTACTCCGCAGCGTGCTTCTCGCCGATACCATAGGCGTTTATAGCGCGATTTATGCGGTCCTCCAGGGGAGCCGTGATGTAGAGGTTGACCACGTTGTTGAAGTCCCTGAGGGCATAGTCCGCGCACCTGCCGATGATAAGGCAGGATTCCTTCGAAGCTATCTTCTGAATAGCGTTCAGCTGTGCAAAGAACAGCGCGTCGTCAAACGGAACTCCACCCTGACCGTAGGTGGTCGAGAGCAGATACAGGAAGCTGTTCGTGCGGCGCTCGTCGCTTTCCTCGAAGTGAGTCTTGTGTATGCCGCTGTCCTTTGCCGCAACGTCCAGCAGCTTGTTATCCCAGAAGCTTACGCCCAGCCGCTTTGCGAGGGTCTCGCCGATTTCTCTGCCGCCGCTTCCGTATTGTCTTGTGATGGTAATTATCTTCTTAGCCATGATGGATCGCCTCCGTCTGAGTAGCTTCACCTTTTACGGTGGTGTTTCCGTTGATATAAGTATATCACGAACGGACGGATTTGTCTACAGTTTTCACAAGAATTTTCCCGTGGTATTTATATTTTTGTGTAATTTCACTACTATGCCAACTGGATTTTAATTGAAATTGCCCACACTCAACCCATGATGATCTTTTCCAGCTCTGCGGCGTCCTTTGCAAGATATGTAGGGTTCATCGCTGAAAGCTCCTCGTAGCCGCGGAAGCCCCACAGTGCTCCGCAGACGTCTATGCCGGCGTTGTGGCCGGTCTGGATATCAACGTTGCTGTCGCCGACGTACAGCGCCTCTGAGGGCTGAACTCCCGCACGGCGGATAAGCTCATGCGCGGCTCCGGGGTCGGGCTTGGCGGGGAAGCCTGCTCCGAATCCGATAACGTCGTCGAACTCGTCGCCGAAGCTGAGTTTTATAAGCTCCTGCGTGAATTCATGCGCCTTGTTGGAATTAGCCGCGCATTTTATTCCAGCCGCGCGGAGCTTCCTTATAAGCTCCGGAATGCCGGGGTAGGGCTTGGTGCGGTCGCACTTGTGGGCGGAGTAGTACTCCATGAAAATGTCGTACGCCTTCTGCTCGGTCTCTTTGTCGTGACCCGCCGGGAGCATTCTCTCGATAAGCTTCGGAATGCCGTTTCCTACGAAATGCCGGTAGCTTTCCTCCGGGTGCTGCGGAAATCCCATGACCTCCAGCGTGTGGTTTCCGGCGGCGGCGAGGTCGCCTATGGTGTTGAGCAGGGTTCCGTCAAGATCGAAAATTACAAGTTTATACATGTCGTGCCTCTCTTGTTCGTTGTGTATTTGTGTATTTCAGATTTTTTTCGCGAATACGAGCTTGTCCTGCGCGCTCAGCGTGATGACCTGCCCGGTGTACAGCAGGAAAGTACCGTTGGGGCGGATTATCGCGAACAGCGATTCGTCCGGCTCCAGCTCGATGTCTCCGGGAATGCTCCCGACGTACTCGGCGGGGGTGTTCATCGTGGTGAATTTCACCGGATTGCGCTCGAGGAAAACCTCGGTCTCGCTACTGACGTCCTCGATGGCGGCGCATGCGGACTGCACGGTAAGCCTTGTCGGGCAGACGGTGTGTAACCCGAAGCCCTTGAAAACGTCCATCTTGTCCACGTCGGAGATACGCGCGAACACACGCTGCACTCCGAATATCTCCTTAGCCATCTGAGCCGCCATGATGTTCAGGTCGTCGTCCTGGGCGACGGCGCATACCGCGTCGCAGCTTTCTATTCCAGCTTTTCTGAGCACGTTCTGGTCGATGGGAACTCCGGTCGTCGTGAACCCGGAGAAATCCCCCGGGAGCCTGTCGAAGTTCTCCGGGCGGCGGTCGATAACGGAAACGTCGTGGCCGCGCTTGTCGAGAAGCTCCGCAAGCTCGCTGCCGACGCGTCCGCAGCCGATTATCAGTATATTCATGTTAACTCCCTCCGGCGGCGCTACTTTCCAACGCAGAACCGCCTGAATACTTCGTCTATAACTTCATCGCCGGCGCGCTTTCCGGAAAGCTCATACACTGCGTCGAGAGCCTCCTCGAGCATAACGCCTACCGCGTCGGGAGTCACCCCTAGCTGCGCGGCTTCCAGCGCCGAGTTCAGCGCACGGTCGGCGCGGATAATGCAGTCGCGCTGGCGCTCGTTTGCGAGGAATCCTGCGTCCGGGTCGAGCCTGCCGAGGTCCAGCTTTTCGCTGACTGCCTTTTCGAGCAGTTTCGCAGGCTCGCCGGAGTTTTCACCAGATTTCGCGGAGATTACTGCCGGGGCTCCAAGCTTAGCTGAAATTTCATTAAGCTCAAGCTTCTGCGGAAGGTCGGATTTGTTCACGACCGCCACGGTCTTAGACGGGTCGAGAAGCTCCAGAAGCCGCCTGTCCTCGCCGGAAAGCTCCCTTGAGCCGTCGAACACCGCGAGAACTATATCCGCGTTTTCAAGCTTTTTCAGCATGATATCCACGCCGATTTTTTCAACTGCGTCGTCGGTGTCGCGGATACCCGCGCAGTCCGCTACGCGCAGGACTATATCGCCGAGGGCTATCGTTTCCTCGACGATATCCCGGGTGGTTCCCTCAATGTCGGAAACGATGCTCCGCTGCTGACCTGCAAGGCTGTTCATCAGCGTGGATTTCCCGGCGTTGGGCTTGCCGACTATCGCGCAGGAGATACCCTCCCGGAGCATTCGTCCGGTGTCGTAGCCGGAGAGCAGGTCGGCGAACATTCCGCGCACCGCCGAAAGCTTTTCGCAGAGCCATTCCTGAGTTACTACCGGAGTGTCGTCGTCCGGGTAGTCTATCCATGCGGAGATCTGGCTGGATACCTCCATAATGCTGTCGGCGCACTTTTCCATGCGGCGGTAGAGCGCTCCCTCGCGCTGACCGTTGGCGCAGTTAAGGAGCTGATCTCCCTGGGCGCTGATGATATCCGCTACGGCTTCAGCCTGGGTCAGCGAGAGCTTTCCGTTTAACATCGCGCGTTTGGTGAACTCCCCGGGAGCCGCCGGCTGCGCTCCCGCCTTAACGCATGCGGAGAGCACGCGGCGGGTGACGTAAATACCGCCGTGGCAGGATATCTCGGCGGTGTCCTCGCCGGTGTAGCTGTGGGGAGCGCGGTACATCAGCAGCACTCCGTCGTCAAGCTGCTCGTCTCCGTCGAAAATTCGTCCGTATGCCGCGCGGTAGCCCTGCATTTCCCGGACTTCCTTACCGGAGACCGGACGGAATACCTTCGCGGCGATATCCGCGGCGTTTTCCCCGGATATCCTTATAACTGATATTCCTCCCGCAGCGGGAGGGGTCGCTATTGCACAAATCGTTGACATTACTTATTTGTTACTTCTTTCCGAAAAGCTTCGCGAAGAATCCCTTCTTCTGCGGCTTTTCTTCCTTATCGGCGGGAGCTTCCTTCGGCTTGCCGTCGGCTATTTCCTCGTTATCGGTGAAAACGCTGAGCAGCAGCGGCTTGCGCTTGAATTCCTCGCCGGAGTCGTTCAGCAGGTAGGTGTAGGTGCGGCTTGGCATGAGCGGCTGGTAATCCTCTAGAATATCGCATTCCAGCAGGGCTTCCAGCTTTTCCGCCATGCGGTCGGGGAGGCTCTCCGCCGCGCCCTGGTAGTATTCCTCGCAGGCGATGTTGTACTCCTCCGCAGGATTGCGCCCTGCGATCTGGGTGAGGTGTATTCCCTCGCGGAGGTACGCGGTGTAGTCGAGGTAATCGCACCAGAATTCGTTCAGCAGAGCCGCAAGAACGATGTTTTGCTTCTGCTGGAGCTCTTCCTCTCCGAATTTCTCAGCGGCCTTCTCCCAGAGGTCGGGGGCGTGCTTCTGCCAGAGGTCGCTGGAGTAGGTGCCGTCAAGCAGGGCGGTGCGCTTCTCAAAGGTCATTGCGCGGTGCTTTTCGCCTATCAGCGTGTATTTCATGAGCTTTACGCGCTCGTCGAAGGTATCGCCCTCGGAGATGCGCTGTACGCGCTCCGCTTCCTTCAGCAGAGCCTTATCCTCGATGGGACCGCTGACGCGCTCTGTGGGGTAGTGCCGTCCGGATACCAGCGACTTCAGACCGCAGCGCTCCATTATCTCGTCGTCGAGGGAGGAGAAAAACCTGCTCTCGCCGACGTCGCCCTGACGGCCGGCTCTGCCGCGGAGCTGCTGCGTTATCCGCGAGGATTCCCGCATAGCCGTAGCTATAACGAGCAGTCCGCCCGCCTTCTCGACCTCCGCTTTCGCGTGGCAGTCCGCGCCGCCGAGCTTGATGTCTACGCCGCGCCCCGCCATGTTGGTGGATATCGTGACCGCTCCCGGCTCTCCGGCGCGGGAGATTATGTCCGCTTCCGCTTCGTCGTTTTTCGCGTTCAGCACAGCGCACTCGATACCGAGTTTGCGCAGTTCGTCGGCTAGCTCCTCGGATTCGCCAATGCTTTCCGTGCCGACCAGCACCGGGCGGGATATCCCGTGAGCCTCCCGGATAGCTTCGATGACGGCTTTGCGCTTTTCCGTCTTGTCGAAGTACATCTCAAGCGGGTGGTCTGTGCGCCTGCATGGCAGCCTTGTGGGAATGACCTCGGTGGGGAGGCCGTATATCGTGTCGAATTCCTCCTTGGACTGTATCGCGGTGCCGGTCATTCCGGCGAGTTTCGGGAACAGCCGCAGGAAGTACTGCAATGCGATATTTCCCATGATACGCCCGCGGGAGGTCAGCTTCAGACCGTGCTTCGCCTCGACCGCCGCCTGTAGGTCGCCGGGGAACACGCGTCCCGGAGCGGCTCTGCCGGTGAATTCGTCCACGAGGATAACCGCGCCGTCCCGCAGAATGTAGTCCTTGTCCTCCTGGAGCATGACGCGGGCTTTCAGGCAGGCGCAAATCTTCGCGAGGAGCCCGGTGTTCTCGGCGGCGTAGATGTCGCAGGAGAACACGGATTCCGCCTTGTCCGCTCCGGCGTCGGTGAGGTAGACGTTGCGGCTGTCGTCGTCGATTCCGTAATCGTCGTCGGTGAAATCCGCTACTTTTTCGTAGACCTCGGCGGTGCTTCCGTCGTCCTCGGCGGCGATGTCGCCTGCGATGACCAGCGGGATACGCGCTTCGTCTATCATAATGCTGTCGGCTTCGTCGACTATCGCGAAGTTCAGCTTCTGCGGGAACACCATCTCGGACGGCTCAAAGCATACGAAGTCCCGCAGGTAGTCGAAGCCGGCTTCCTTCGCGGTGAGGTACACGACCTGCTTTGAGTATATCTTCCGTCGGTCGGTGCGGGGAGTATCCGCGGTGATACAGCCGATGGATATCCCCATGCTGTCGTAGACCGGCTTGGTCCACTCGTAGTCGCGGCGGGCGAGGTAGTCGTTGAATGTAAGTATCATCACCTGACCGCCGGACAGCGCTTCATAGCATGCGGCGAAAACTGCGGAAAATGTCTTGCCCTCGCCGGTCTGCATCTGCACCATGTTGTGCCCGGTGAGCGCCAGCGCCGCGCCTATCTGCTCGGCGTAGGGGGTTATCCCGAGGGATTTTTTCAGCGCAATGTATACCCGGGAGTACACGGCGGTGATGTCGTTTCCGCGCGCTCCGCCGTTCTCCGCGAGGGAGATTATTTCATTTATAAGCTTGTTATCCAAAGAGAAGGTCTCCTTTATGTTTTTTATACCGATATCTTTATTATATTACTTATTTTTCTCTCTGTCAACCTTGAAAATTCCGGCAAAGTATGCTATAATAAAAGAGTGTGTATTTATATATAAAAAGCCGGGGATAAAAACCCCCGGAAGAAAGGAACTTTTATGTTAACAAAAGAACAGTTCGACGCAAGGCTTTCCAAGCTCGTCAGAGAGCAGGAGGAACTGCTTGCGCGCCCAAATCCGGCTTCTGATTTCTATAACGGGATCTACACCCGCTACCAGAACCCGGTGCTGACTGCGGCTCACGCTCCCATCATCTGGCGCTACGACCTATCCTACAACGATAACCCCAACCTCATGGAGCGCCTTGGCGTCAACGCCGTGATGAATTCCGGCGCGGTTTACCTCAACGGAAAGTACTGCCTGGTGGCACGCGTGGAGGGCGCTGACCGCAAGTCCTTCTTCGCCGTTGCAGAGAGCGACAAGCCTACCGAGGGCTTCCGCTTCCGCGACTATCCCGTTATCCTCCCCGACACCTGCCCCGAGGAGACCAACGTATACGACATGCGCCTCACCCAGCACGAGGACGGCTGGATATACGGCGTGTTCTGCTCCGAGAGCAAGGACAAGGAGAACCCCGACCTCTCCGCGGCTACCGCTCAGGCGGGTATCGTCCGCACCAGGGATCTCGTTACATGGGAGAGACTTCCTAACCTCGTCTCCAAGTCTCCGCAGCAGAGAAACGTAGTGCTTCACCCCGAGTTCGTAAACGGCATGTACGCGTTCTACACCCGCCCGCAGGACGACTTCATCTCCACCGGTTCCGGCGGAGGCGTATGCTTCGCGCTGTGCAAGGACATCACAAATCCGGTCCTCTGCACCGACGAGGTGGTCATCTCTCCGAGAGTTTACCACACTATCACCGAGGTCAAGAACGGCGCCGGCGCTGTTCCGATAAAGACACCCAAGGGCTGGATACACATTGCCCACGGCGTAAGGAATACTGCGGCTGGCCTGCGCTACGTCATCTACGTATTCGCTACCGACCTCAACGATCCTTCCAAACTCATCGCAAGCCCCTCCGGACTGTTCATCGCGCCCCACGGCATCGAGCGCGTCGGCGACGTTTCCAACGTTGCGTTCACTAACGGAGCCATCGTCCGCGAGGACGGCAGCGTTTATATCTACTACGCTTCCTCCGATACAAGACTGCACGTTGCTTCCACGACCATTGAGCAGCTCATGGACTACACATTCAACACACCGTCCGACCCGCTCCGCTCTGCTGACTGCGTAAAGCAGCGCTGCGAGCTTATCTCCAAGAATCTCTCCGGAGAGCGCAAGGTATGACGGAATACTTCGACCTATACACCGCAGATCGTCGGAAGCTCGGCAGGAAGATCCAGCGCGGGGCGCCGATACCTCACGGTGAGTACCACATCGTGGTGCAGATAATGTCTGTGAACAGCCTGGGTGAGATACTTCTCACCCAGCGTGTTCCGCAGAAAACCAGCGGCGGCAGGTGGGAGTGCAGCGGAGGCTGCGCCGTAAGCGGCGAGACCAGCCGCGAAGCAGCCGTAAGGGAGCTTTTCGAGGAGACCGGAATACGTGCGTTCAGCTCCGAGATAGACCTTGAGTGGACAATGACCACCGACAGCATGCTGCGGGATTTCTACATCGTCCATAAGGACGTTCCTCTTGACCGGCTGGTGCTCCAGTCGTCGGAGGTCTGCGCAGCGAAGTGGGTGACCTACGACCGCCTGTGCGATATGGCTGACAACGGTCAGACCACGCGCACCGTGGCAAGGTGGCTTGAGATACGCGGCGACGATATCCGCAGATGTATCGACGAGATACGCCGCAGCGCCAGGGCCGGCGCGCCGAGAATGGCGTGACCGCTCCGCCGGGCGCTTGAACTTTGAGGAGAAATCATGAAAATAATCATAGTCGGCGGTGGCAAGGTGGGATTCTACCTTGCGCAGACCCTGAGTGCGCAGGGTCACGAGGCCGCCATAATCGAGCAGGACAGGGAACTGTGCCGTATGATCGCGAACCAACTCGATATTTCCATTTGCACCGGCGACGGAACTTCCCAGGACGTCCTGCGTGAAGCCGGCGCTGAACGTGCCGATGTGGTCTGCGCCGTGACCGGAAAGGACGAGAGCAACCTCGTCTGCTGCCAGACCGCAAAGAAGGTTTTCGACGTGAAAAAGACCGTCGCAAAGGTGAACAACCCGAACAATGTCGCGGCGCTCCGTACGCTTGGGGTGGACACGGTCGTGTCCTCCACGGATAACATCATCGAGCACCTGGAGCGCGAGGTGGATATCTCAGCGATGAAGGAGCTTATACCCCTCGACGGCGGCGATGCCTCCTTGCAGGAGATAACCCTCCCGGAGGACAGCGAGCTTGCCGGAAAGAGCCTGATGGAACTTTCTCTGCCGCAGACCTGCAACGTGGTCTGCATCAGCCGCGGCGGTCATACGCTCATACCCCGCGGACAGACAAGGCTCCACGGCGGCGACGTGCTGCTGGTGGTGACTCTCAGGCATGGCGTGCGCGACCTGCGCAAGGCTCTCAGGATAAAGGATTAATTAAGGCGGCACCGCGGGTTTTCGCGGCACTGCCACGACAAGGACATAATGATGGAAGAAAAGAACCTCCGCAGAAGCTCCGAAAATATCAATACCGCAGATACCGCAGCGACGGACGCGTCCGTAAAGCCTGCCAGGTCTGCAAGGTCGTCTGGTTCTGCCAGATCCGCAAAGGCGGATAAGACGGTTAAGACCGCGAAATCAGCAAAGACGGCAAAGGCAGAGAAGGCAGAGAGCACCCAGACCTCACAGACCGCGAAGAAACCGGCTCCCCGCCGCACAAAGAAGCAGCAGGGGGACGTGATATTCGCGCTTGATATCGGAACCCGCACCGTTGTCGGAGTGCTTGCGGAAAAGACCGCAGACTCCTACAGGCTGATAGATATGCAGACGCAGGCTCACGAGAGCCGCTCCATGACCGACGGTCAGATCGAGGACATCGACGCGGTCGCTGCGGTGGTGAGATCCGTCAGGGCTGCGCTGGAGCGGAGACAGTCCATAAAGCTTCAGCGGGTATGCATTGCCGCCGCCGGACGCGCGCTGAAAACCCTCCGGCACAGGAGCAGCTGCGATGTTTCCGGGCTGAAGTCGATAACCGCCGAGGATATCCGCGCCGCCGAGCTTGAGGCTGTCCGCTCCGCTGAGGAGGAATTCACCGGCAGCGGTGGAAATTCGTTCTACTGCGTGGGTCACAGCGTGATCTCACTGGAGCTGGACGGCTACAAAGTTTCAAAGCCGGAGGGACACAGGGGCAGCGAGCTTGTTACGGAGGTCATTGCGGCATTCCTTCCCGCGTATGTGGTGGAGAGCCTCTGCGCCGCCGTCGACGAGGCGGGTCTTGAGACCGCAGGGCTTACCCTGGAGCCTATCGCGGCGATAAACGCGGTGGTTCCGAAGGAATTGAGGCTCATCAACATTGCGATGTGCGATATCGGCGCGGGAACTTCCGACGTTGCCGCTTCAAGGGACGGCAGCATAGTCGCCTACGGAATGGCTACGATAGCCGGCGATGAAATGACCGAATCGCTGATGAAGCAGCTTCTCGTTGAGTTTAACGAAGCGGAGCGCATCAAGACCTGCACCGACCCGCAGACCGAGTACACGGATATTCTTTTCAACCACCGCACTATAACCCGGGAGGAAGTCGCACGGCTGCTGCTTCCGGCGGAAAAGGAGCTTGCGGATACCGTCTGCTCCGAGATACTCCGGGCGAACGGAACGGCTCCGCAGGCGGTGTTCCTGGTTGGCGGCGGAAGCCTGCTGCCGGGTCTGCCGGAGCTTGTCGCGGACGGTCTGGGACTTGACCGCAGCAGGGTAGCCGTAGGCTCCCGGGAGATGATACGCGGCGTGACCGCGCCGAAAACGCTGCACATCGGCACGGAGCATGCAACTCCCGTCGGCATTGCAATGACCGCTTCCGAGGGCGTGAAGTACGACTTCACCACCATCACGCTGAACGGCAGGAAGATACGTGCCCTGGATACCCGCAGGCTCACCGTGTTCGAGCTTTGCAATATCGGCGGCATAAAGCCGGAGCAGCTCATGGCGAGGTCGGGGAAGGCGCTCAGCTTTACCCTGAACGGCGAGCGCGTCACGCTGCGCGGCACGGCGAGCGTTCCGGCGGAGATATCCCTCAACGGCAGGGAATGCTCCCTTAATGCGCCGGTGCGCAAGGGCGACGAGGTGAACGTAGTTCCCGCAAAGCCCGGCGAGGACGCCGCAGCGCTCCTTTCCGACTACTTTGAGCTTTCCGGGCTGTTCACCGCGGAGGTCTCGCTGGACGGAAGGCGCGTCCAGGCGGGCGAGTACCTGCTGGTGAACGATATTCCGACTATCTCGGACGCTGATATCGAAAACGGCGCTGTTATCACGCTGCAGAAGCGCGGAACGCTCCGCAGCCTGCTTTCCGCAGAGGGTATACCGGAGGAGAAGCATGATGCGGCGCGGCTAAACGGCGCGGAGGTCTCCCCGGAGACGAGGCTCTCCAACGACGATGTGATAACCTTCGTTCAGCCGCAGCCTGCTGAAACTGTCGAAGAACAGGCTCCGGAAGTTTTCGGGGTCCAGGAAACCGCGCAGAACGTGGAAGAAGCTCCGGCGGAAAACACTGAAATTTCAGAAAAAGCTGAAAAAACGGAAACTGCGCCGGGATCACAGCCGGAGCAGTCCGGAGAATCAGGTATCCCGATAGTGTTCAACGGGGAGCGCGTAGTGTTCCCGACTCAGCCGGGCGTAAAGCCTATTTTCCTTGATATCCTCGCGGCGTTCGCGGACGACCCGACGGCGCTGCTCTCAAGGTGCGAAACAGTCACGATAAACGGCAGGACGGCGCGTATCAGCGAACCGATCTCCCCTAACGACGAAATAATTATCAGGTGATAGAATGAAGTACAAGAGGATAGCGGCTCTTGCCGCTGCCGCAGCGCTGCTTACCGGTTGCGCGGAGATACCAGACAGAAATATGTCAGAGCAGACCTCCGCGGGAACCGCCGAGGCTTCCGGCACCGCCGACACAGCCGAGGTTTTCGACGAGATACCCGCGAAGCAGTACCCCTTAGAGAACAGCGATTTCGCGGTGAAGCTCAACGCCGAGGGCGGGACATTCACGGGCAACGTCCGCACCGACGGCGACCATGACGGCAAAGGTTACATAGTCCTCGACGAGGGAATGAAGCTCCAGCACATCGTTTCAGTAGACACATCCCAGCACTACCGGATATCCATTGCGGCGCATTCCTACAGCGGCGCGGTGGTACGGCTCAAGACGGTCAACGAGACGGTGGGCGCGTATTATATTCCGGCTTCCGAATCGCCGGAGTTCACCATGTTCGCGGTGGACAGCGTGTACCTCTCGGCGGGTCCGGATATTCTCACTTTCGAGGTGATACAGGGAAGCGCCGCGCTGGATTATATCCTTGTGGAAAGCTCCTCCGTGCCGGAGAATTCATGCTATTACGTGTCGGGCTCCTGCGTTGGAAGCTCGACCTCCGTTGTGACGCTCGGGCTGAAGAAGTTCCTTGCCGATAACTACGGGAAGCGGATTATTGCGGGGCAGACGGTAACTCCCGGCTCCAACGTCGAGATAGACGCGATCGCCCGCGAAACCGGAAGAACTCCCGCAATGCGCACCGGCGACCTGATGTTCTGCACCCCGTCGAAGTATGAAGGCACGAAGGAGTACGCCGATAACGAGGTCGCCGCCGCACTGGAGTGGGGCAGAAACGGCGGGATAGTTTCCTTCGGGTGGCACTGGTATGCGCCGGAGGGGAAGTCGGATTACTACGCTGATACGAGCACGTTCGTACTCGGCGACGCGGTGACTGACCGCGACATTTCGATGGCGGACGACGAGGAGCTGAAAACTCTCCAGGAAAGCGGGCTTATCTCCGAACAGACGGTGCTTCTGCTGAAGGATATCGACGCGGCTGCGGAGGTTCTCGACAAATTCCGCGGCGAGAATATCCCGGTAATATTTCAGCCGATACCCGACGGCGACAGCAGCATGTACTGGTGGGGCGGCAGCGCGGAAAATTACAATTGGCTTTGGAAGATGATGTTCCAGCGCATGGACAAGTACCACGGGCTGAACAATCTGATATGGGTGTGGAACGGCAGCAGCGGGGATTATTTCCCGGGCGAGGATTACTGCGACGTTATCGGGCAGAGCTTCTATGAGAACAGCCCGTCGCCGTTTGCGGGGAGGTTCTCGGCGCTTGCAGGCATGACTGACGTTCCGAAGCTGCTTGCGGTGACGAACTGCGACAGGCTCCCATCGCCGGACTACATGCGCCGCGACAGCGCAATGTGGTCCTGGTTCTCGGCGGGCAGCGGAAACTGCATGATAACCAACAATGGGGAGCTTTCCGAAAAATACACGAGCTGGCAGAACCTCCACGATATCTATAACAGCGAGCTGTGCGTGACCCTCGACGAACTTCCGGACTTCGAAGAATACGCATTTCAGGAGGAATAATTAAATTCGGAATTCGGAATGCGGAATTCGGAATTATGGTGCGCGCTTCGCGCGTTATTTCAATTTGCAGAAAGGCGAACAGCGGTAAAAAAGCGCAGGTACATGTCGGCTTCAATCAATTGAAATGTATCGCGAAGCGATACATTAATTCCGAATTCCTAATTCAGCATTCCGAATTAAAAAAAGCCGGGTCGGTTCTTTAAAAGAGCCGACCCTTTATATTATAGTGCCCGAACTATCAGGAGATCGTGATGCCGGAGATGTAGAACGCGAACGGCTTGCCCTCCGTGCCAGCCTTCGGAACTATCTTCAGCGTGTGCTTGCCGGTATCCATGAAGCTCTTGACCTGCGCGAACTGGACGTAGTTGCCCCAGCCGCCGGTGAAGTCAGCGTCGATGGTTGCCACAAGCTCGTCGTCTACGTATACGTCAGCCTTGCCCGCGTTGCTGGTGAGCTTCGCGTACAGCAGACCGATATTCTGAGCCTCGACCTCGATAACGAACGCGTCGTCGTCAGTTATCTCAGCGTCAGCGGGGAGCTTTGCGATCCAGGGGTTCATCGCCTTCATCTCGAATGCGCCGGTGGAAACAGGCTGAGCCTCGTCTGTGGTGAGAAGCACGGCATTTTCGTACTTCGCGCCATCGTCGCCTGCGGGTGTAAGCTCAGGATCTGCGTCGTCGATGCTGTCGAGGTTGTCGGTAACGTACTGGAGGTAGGTAGTCAGCATTGCGCTGAGTATAGCGTGTCCGGACATGTTCGGGTGGATATTGTCGCCGGAAATGTCAGACCACTGAACGTCGTTTGTGTTCAGGAAGTTCAGCATTGCGTCGTGGTAGGATACGAACGGCACGGAGTACTTTTCGGTAACTTCGCCGTGGCATTCCTGCACACTGGTGCCGTTGTCCTGGGTCATCGCTATGCAGATGATGCCAGGGTTGCTGGAGTGCTTCCAGATCTTGCGGATAAGTCCCTCGTAGGTCAGCTTGTTGATCGCGTTGTTCTGGGATTCGTCGTTTACAGAGAAGTCGATGAATACCAGGTCGGGATCGTGGCTCAGCACCTGGGCGTCGCAGCGGTGAACGCCTATGTAGGAGCCGGTCGCGCCGATTCCCGCGTTGACGTAGTTCACCTTTGCGTCGGGGTACTGGTTTTCGATCCACTTGGTGGTGAGAGCCGCGTAGCAGTTCTCGTTGTCGGCGCCGGTTCCCTGGGTTATCGAACCGCCGAGGTACGCTATGGTGACTTCCTCGCCTGCCTGGAGCTTTTTTATTACCTTCGCTATGCGCGCGGGATTGCCCTGGGTGTACATCAGCAGCGGGAGCATGTCCTCAGCCGCCTTGTCTGCGGTCTGCTGGTCAAGTCCGAGTTTGTCCTGGATCGCCGCGGACAGCAGGTCGGGCTTCATTGCAACGGGAAGCGCGGAAGAGTCGGAAGCGTCAGAAGCGCTGGAATCTGCGGTAGAAACTGTGCTGTCTGCGGTATCCGCGCTGTTTGAGTTATCGGCGGAGCTGTCAGCCGCAGAGGTCTGCTGGCTGTCGGAATCAGCGGAGTTTGCGGAGCTGTTTCCTCCGGAGCACCCAGCCATGCTGAGCACTATTGCTCCTGCCATGATTATTGCGAGGAACTTTTTCATAATAGATTCTCCTTAAATTAAGTAATACGCTTATAAATTAAGTAACATTTAGCTTACTATTAGTATTATACACCTAAAAAAATTAGTTGTCAATAGGTCAGGTCGTAGAAATTACACAATTTGAACTAGCTGCGACGAAACGCGGCGAGTTCCGTTTATATGAGTGAAGATCTTCACAGAAAAGGAGGTGCCTGTGTGAACGACGAGGAAATAATAAAGCTGTTCGAGGCGCGGGATGAAAAGGGGATATCCGCCGCCGGGGAGCGCTACGGAAAGCTCCTGCGCAGCGTTGCGAGGGGGATACTCCGCAGCGAGCAGGACGCTGAGGAATGCGAAAGCGAAGCGCTGCTGCGCGCCTGGAACTCGATACCTCCCGCCAGACCGGAGCGCCTGTGCGCCTATCTTTGCAGGATAGCAAGGCGGCTGGCTCTGGACAGGTACGACTACAACAACGCGGACAAGCGCCGTGCGGAAACGCTCCCGATAGAGGAGCTTGCGGAGTATATAGGCGGCTCCGGGGACGCGGCGGACAGGCTCTCCGAGCGGGAGCTTACCGGTCTGCTGAACGGATTCCTCCGCGGGCAGGATAAGACCACGAGGGTGATTTTCATGCGGCGGTTCTGGTTCGGAGATACCACCGCCGGTATAGCTGAGCGGCTTCACGTCAGCGAAAGCATGGTGAAGTCGCGAATTTCCCGCACTCTGAAGAAGCTGCGGGAGTACCTCAGGAAGGAGGGCTACAATCTATGAAAGACATAAAAAAGCTTAACAGCGCTCTAAACGACATCGACGAGCGACTTATAGAAGAAGCCGCTCAGGGGGGCAGGGCGCGTTCCGTGCCGGGCTGGGTAAAGTACGGCGCGGTGATCGCGGGCGGCGCGGCGGCTGTTATCGCCGTGTGCATATTTACGTCAGGCGGCGGTTCCAGGGGAGTCGACCTTATAGCGCAGAGCGGCTCGCAGACTCAGTACTCTGCGGCTGATTTTACCTCTGCGGAGGAAATGAAGGTCTCCTCTTCCTACGACTGCTGGTCGGCAGGGCTGATGTTCAATACCGACGACAGCACGTTCACGCTGTTTCCGTGCGACGTGTTCGATTCAACGCCCGTCGGGACTTACACGGTAAGTGGAAGATACATTTCGCTGTACTTCACGCAGCTTGACGATGTGAAATACCGCGGCAGACTGAGCGGGGACGGCAAAGAGATAACGATAGTGAATCCGGACGAGCTGCTGTATAGTTGGGTGCTCCTGGCGGACAGCGGCTCGGAAAAGATAATCGCTGAAAACGGCGGCGAGTACCCCGAAATAGTATTCAGATGGAGCAGCGGCGGGGTGATAGCATGCGGAACGTCTGAAACAACGCGTGAAGAAACTGCGGAATCCGTCGTTGACGAATGGTCCCCTGAAGAAGCGAACGAGATGATAAAGGGCATTCTCACCGAGGACGACGAGGAGCAGGCGCTCCTGAGCCAAATTGAACAGGTGCAGGAGGAAACGAAAGCGCTTCAGGATGACTTTGACAGGCTGTCCGGAGCCGCAGGAACGGCAGAGTCCGAATCCCTCTCCGGGGATATTGAGGAGCTTGACAGAGTCATTGGCGAAAAAGTACAGCAAAGCAGAGAACTTGGCGGCATGCTTGACAGATACCGCGCTGACCGTTCAGAACGTATCATGCGTGCATTAGTGAGTGGTAATGACCCGCTGAGCATTGATAACGTAAGGGTAACGGCGTACAGCGGCTATGATGAGTGGACGGGCGGAAATCATTACGGTATCGACCTGACCAGCCCGTATATGACGGAGGAAACAGAGATAACCGCTTTCCTGGACGGCACTGTGATTAAGGCTGCGGACAGCGGCTGGAACTTTGGCTTAGGGAAGTACATCGTGATAGACCACGGCAGCGGAATAAGTACGGTATACGCCAGCCTGGGCAGCGTGGACGTCAGCGAGGGGCAGGAGGTCAGCGCCGGAGATACGATAGCCAGAGCCGGCATGACGGGCCGCAGCACAGGAATACACCTGCACTTTGAGATTCGCGAAAACGGCGAGCCGAGCAAGCTGATGAACTCCTACGGGAAAGTGAAGCTCTGCTGGGTGGTCGGCGGAGACGGCGGTCTTATCTCTGAGGTGATGGACGGCTACGGCGGATACTACGGTCATAAGGGCATAGACATCACGGCGGAGCGCGGAACTCCGGTACTTGCCGCCGCAGATGGGAAGGTCTATACTGCCGAGTGGACCGTCGGCTACGGAAAATGCGTGATGATAGACCACGACGGGTACGTCACGGTTTACGGTCATCTTGACGATATCTATGTATCCGACGGGGAGAAAGTAAACAGGGGCGACGCTATCGGAACGATAGGAAGCACCGGGTATATTACAGGCACGGCGCTTCATTTCGAGGTGCGCTTCGGGGATACTGACGAATATGTGTGTATCAATCCGCTGAGTATGCTCCCGGAGCATGCGCGGACTTCCTACTGCATTGAGGAATCGTGAACGTCGGAATCTACTGCGGGATAAAAAAGAGCAGAGCTGCAAAACGCGGCTCTGCTTTTCGTTATTCGCTGATAAAGCTGATGACTTTTTCGGAGGTCTGCCTTACCTGTTCAGCCAGGCTCCGAAGCCGGAATGAACACCAGGTTTCCGTCCGGCTGCTCGACCGTTACCCGGCTGTCCGATACCAGCGCGTCGGCAGCGGAGCTGTCGGAATGGCAGTAGTCGGCGGTGTAGATGAAGAACGCCGCAGCCACAATAGTTATCACGGCAAGAACCGCAATAAGTAATTGCAGTCTTGTCCTTTTTGTTTTTCCTGTCATTTTGTGTCCTCGCTTTTGCTCATAGCGTATTGTATATTAATAATAGTATATTCAGCGGAATATGTGGATCGCGTCTATAGCATATTTGCCGCGGAGTGTAAATAGATGGGTAAGCCGCATACCTGATT
>ENA-ORCM01001368-ORCM01001368.1-human-gut-metagenome-genome-assembly--contig:-NODE-1368-length-20681-cov-3.634343_pt1 | contig 20681 bp, 18 predicted proteins | sample MGYA00242906_ERZ507928 | MGnify/ENA primary metagenome ERZ507928 (study PRJEB26167, sample SAMN06115497) | human gut metagenome | host: Homo sapiens | place: China:Shanxi | collected 2015-05-07...
GGACAAAGATCTGCTTTGCAGCGCCCTGGTGAACCTGGTGGAGAACGGGGCCAAGGCCTCCAAGCCCGGGGACTGCATTGAAATTCTGGCGGACAGCACCGGCTTCACGGTGACGGACCATGGCCGGGGAATTCCGGAAAAGGACCTGGCCCGGGTCACGGACCCCTTTTACATGGGAGACCCCTCCCGCAGCAAGCAGTCCGGAGGCTTTGGCCTGGGACTGGCCCTGGTAAAGGAGATCGCCGCCGCCCACGGCGGCACCCTGGAGCTGACCCGCGCCCCGGTTCGGGCACTGCTGGCGGTGAATGCGAAGCTGCGCGAAATGGGCTGCGACGTGCGCGAGGAAGAAAAACGCGTTATTCTGACTGCACCGGAGCGTTTGACAGCGTTTGCACAGCTGCAGACGCAGCCGTATCCCGGCTTCCCGACGGATATGCAGGTACAGATGCTGGCGCTGCTGTCCGTGTCCGAGGGGACGGGCGTGGTTGTGGAAAACGTGTTTGAGAACCGATTCACCCACGCGGGGGACTTGAACCGCATGGGTGCGCGCATCCTATGCAGCGGACGGACGGCGGTTGTCCGCGGTGTCCCGGAACTGTACGGCGCACGGGTGACGGCGCGCGATCTGCGCGGCGGCGCGGCATTGACGCTGGCGGGACTAAAGGCACAAGGCGAAACGCAGGTGGACGGCGCGGAGCTCATCGACCGCGGCTATGAGCATTTTGAGACACAGCTGACCTGTTTGGGCGCGGATATCCGCCGCGTACACGCGAACGCATAATCAGGGCAGCACGGAAGGAGGAATGACCCCCGTGACACAGGACAACTGGCAGCCGGGCACGCCGCCGGGTGGCAGACGGCGCACACAGCATCCGACAGCAGAAAACCCGTTTGAGGAACCGGAACAGTCGCCGGAACTGCGTCAGGAACGCTCGCCGGATCTGTACCGGGCGACAAACCCCTTCTGGAATCAGCCGTTTCGGGACGCAGAATCAGCTTCTGCGCCCCCTGATTTGGGTGAGCCGCCGCAGAGCCCCCCGCCGGAAGCGTCGGTGTGGAGCCATCCGCCTGTGCTGGACACAGACAGCTACTCGGAGGAAACGCAGAAGCGCCATCACCGCACGCGGCGGGTGTGGAAAGCAATCGTGCCGCTTGCGCTTGCCATTCTCTTTGTCGCGTTCCTGTTCGGGGGTGTGCTGACTGTCCGCAACATCAAGGTGACGGGCAACGCGCGCATCAGCGCGGAGGAAATCATCCGCCTGTCTAAATTGAAACTTGGGCAGTCGTCGTTGATTAATGAGAAAGAAATCTCCAATCGTATCGAACAGAATCCGTATCTGATTTGCCGGATGGTGTCTCTGGAATCCTTCGACACGATTTGCATTGAGGTTAAGGAGCGGCAGGAGGTCACGTTCCTGACTACATCGGGCATCGGCGTAATTACCGACGCGCACGGCTACGTCCTGCGCACGGTGCAGAACGCGAACGAATCGCATCCGGAGCTGGTGCGCGTGCAGGGCTTAAGCGTCAAAAAGACGATCATCGGGCAGAAACTGATTGCCAATCAGCAGAAGCAGCTGGACGCTGTGACCGAGGTGCTGCTGCAGCTGACCGTCATGGGCGGACTTGACCAGATTGCCGTATTAGATGTCAGCTCGCTGGACAGAATACGGATGCAGACGATGGACGGCATGGAAATTGTGCTGGGGGATTCATCGCTGCTGCATGAGAAGCTGCGGGCGTTCCTGATCGTCCGCACGGAGCTTTCGGCAATGGGCAAAACGGGCGGCACACTGACGCTGACGGACGCGGTGAATCCGGTTTATGCGCCGCCGACGGTGTAATACAATCATCATCAGCACCGCAAAACATGAAAATCGGATAAAAATGACGGCGAAAAACATTCAAAACGCCCGAAAGCACTTGCATTCCAGAGAAAAAAGGCTTATAATGAAAAATGGTATATTGGATAGGTGACTGCGCCTGTCTGGCGGGGAAAAGCCGTCTGCTGACAGGCTGGCAGAAACCAAGGTACAGGGGTGTCAGAACCGCAATTTTCCCGGCTTCAGCCGTCCGGCAGAATGGCCAGACCGGGAAACAGGGGGTATGAGAGTTCATGAAGATTACGGTACCGACGATTGACTTTGGAACCAGCAAAATCGTCACGATGGTCGCGCAGAGCAATGGCGAACGCTGTGATATCGTTGGCTCCGGCGCTGTGCCGTACAGCGGATATTTGCAGGATGGCTGGAACAATCCCGATGAGATTCGGGATGTGATTCGCACTGCCATTGATCAGGCGCAGAAAACCGGTAACTGCCGCATTCATGAGCTGAATGTCGGTGTGCCGGGCATGTTTACACGCGTGATTGTCAAGGAAGTACATGTGTCGCTAACCGGGCCTGATCCGCATGTTACAGCGCAGGATGTCCGCGCGTGCTTCAAGCTGGCGGAAGAATCCGGCGGCGACCGCATCATTCATTCCGCGCCCGCGTGGTTCCGCGTGGATGACGGCAAAAAGACGCTGTCGCCCGTGGGTATCAAGGGTCGCGAACTGTCCGCCATGATTGCGCTGGTGACGGCGGACAAGTATTTCATTGATGATATCACCTACCGCCTGCGCGATATGGATATTGAGCCCCGCGAGTTCTACTCCACCGTCGCCGGGGAAGCGACATATGCCCTGAGCCAAGATGAGCGCGACAAGACGGCAATGCTCATCGATATTGGCTATCTGTGCACCGATGTGATGGTGATGGAGGGCGACGCGCTGATTTTCCACAAGTGCCTCGACATTGGCGGCGGTCATATTTCGGCGGACATTGCGGAGCAGCTGAATATTCCATTCCCGTTCGTGGAGGAAAAAATTAAGCAGACGTACAGCTTCAACAGCACGAATCAGGATGAAACGTATGTCATTCCCGCGACGGAGGATGAACCCGCCCGCACTGTCCGGCGCGACGAAGTGACCCCGATTATCGAAGCGAAAGTGGAGGAAATCGCGGAGGCCATCAACAAGGCGCTGGAAGAAGGCGGCGTGAAGCTGGGAAAGTGGTCGAACGTCTATCTGACCGGCGGCGGCTTGATTCTCAACAAGGGAGGCAAAGACTTCCTTGCGGGCAAACTCCACCGAATCATCCGGGAGGCCCAGCGCACCAACAACAAAATGACCAGCCATGTTTTCTCCAGCGCCGTCGGGTTGACCATTCTTGTCGTGACGACGCAGGAAGAGCAGAAAGCACCAGAAGGCGGTGCAAAGGGGCTGTTCAGCCGTGCATTCCGCTGGCTGATGGGCTACTGATTGCAAGAAAACGCGGCATACAGGGCAAGATACCATATGAGCATATGAGTCAGGGGGATGCAACGTGATTGAAATTCAGAATGACCAATTGACCAGCAATTATGCTTCCATCAAGGTCGTGGGATGCGGCGGCGGCGGCGGCAACGCGGTCAACCGCATGGTCGAATCCGGCTTGCGCGGCGTGGAGTTCATCGCCATCAATACCGATATGCAGGCTTTGCAGATGTCCGGCGCGCAGACGAAAATCCAGATTGGTGAGAAAGTCACCAAGGGTCTGGGCGCGGGCGCGGTGCCGGAAGTCGGCCGCCGCAGCGCAGAGGAATCCCGCGAGGAAATCGCGGGTGCACTCAAGGGTGCTGACCTGGTGTTTGTCACCGCGGGCATGGGCGGCGGCACGGGCACGGGCTGCGCGCCGGTCGTGGCGGAAATTGCCCGCGAACAGGGCGCACTGACCATCGCGGTTGTGACCAAGCCTTTCGCCTTTGAGGGCAAACAGCGGATGCGCAATGCGGAAGCGGGCATCTCTGACCTCAAGCAGCGCGTCGATACGCTTGTTGTCATCCCGAATGACCGGCTCTTGCAGGTCGTCAGCAAGGGGACGAGCATGGTTGAGGCGTTCGGCATTGCGGACGAGGTGCTGCATCAGGGCATCCAGGGTATCAGCGACCTGATTGCTGTGCCTGCACTGATCAACCTTGACTTCGCGGACGTCAAGACCGTCATGGAATCCGGCGGCATGGCGCATATGGGCATCGGCTACGGCGAAGGCGAGAACAAGATGATTGACGCCGCCAAGAACGCCATCTCCAGCCCGATGCTGGAGACGTCCATCAGCGGTGCGCGCGCGGTGCTGATCAACATCACCGGCGGCAAGGATATTTCCATCATTGATATCAACGAAGCGGCAAACCTCGTCATGGAGGAAGCCGATCCCGATGCGAACATCATCTTCGGCGCGGGCATCGACGAGTCCATGGGCGACAAGGTGCGCATCACCGTGATTGCGACGGGCTTTGAGAAAACGCCGTTCCCGCCGCGTGAGCCGGTTAAGTCGGCGCGCGATATCAACCGCGATCGCCTCTATGGCAGCAATTACGGCGCGACCGGTGCGACCGGTGCGACCGGTGCGACCGGCAGCTATACGCCCGGCAACTACGGTGCGACGGGCGGGTACACGCCGTCCTACACCAGCAGCGACAGCTACAGCAGCCATCCGACCATGGGCGTTCCGCAAGCGCCGATGACGCAGCAGCCGGCACAACCCGCGTATTATTCGCCCCAGCAGCCCGCGCAGCCGCAGCAGCCTGCGTATGGTCAGCCGCAGCTGTTTGGCAATCAGCCCCAGCAACTGGATTACGCGCAGCAGGGCTACACTGGCAATATGCAGCCTGTGCAGCAGCAGTACGCGGGCGGTGCAACCGGCCCGATGCCCTCTGTGCAGCCGCAGCAGCCCAAGCGCCCGACGACAGACGCCAACGGCGTACCTTCGTTCATGAAGCGCCGCGGCAACTAATATACACTACCAGCCCTGTTTCCGACGTGGAAGCAGGGCTTTTTGCATATTAGGATGAAAATTGCATTAGAAAAGGGCCTGTTCGCTTGACAAAACTTGCGCAAATATGGCAAAATGACGTTGATAGGAAAGATGCGTTTAAGCGAAATAGGAGGTAGAATGATGAAACGATGGATTTCTATGCTGCTGGCGCTGATGATGCTGCTGCTGGGCATGGCGACGGCGGAAAATTCGGCGGACGACGCTTGGGAGTACGAGCTGGTCGGGCGCGCAATAGAGCTTGTGCGGCAGATGGATGCGCAGGAGCGAGGGCAGCTGTTTGAGGACACGCTCAATATTACAGAGGTGGCATGTACAGAAACGCCGCAGCCGATTGACCGTGGAATGCCCCGGCAGGCGTTCATCAGCGTCAACGGCACGGACAAGTCGGCGTCGGTGCTGTTTTTTGCGCTGATGATGATGGATGCCAGCGCGGACACGGATGCGACGGACGAGACGGAAGCCGCCTATCTGCGGATTGTAGAGCGCACGTTCGCGGTATCCCCGGAATTCGGGATGGACGCGCAGGAAACGAGTGCCGCCGCGAACTTGCTTTACGCCGGGGATGCGCCGGAAATGGGACTGCTGCTGCTGTCTTACGGCGAAAATGGCGCGGTGCTGGTGCGCTGGTTCGCGGAAAACGGCTGTGTGTGCCTGACGGCGATTCCGGCGGCGCATCAGGCGACCGAGCTGACAATGGACAAGCTGAGCGAATTCTACGCAGGCGAATTTGAGGAAGTTGACTTGTCCTGCGCGGTGGCATTGGCGGAATTGGAACCGCATCAGCCGGACGAGGAGACCATCCGGCAGCTTGCCCTGCAATCAGCGCAGGAGATGCAGCACTGGGCGGCGCTGAGCGGCGAGCAGGAGGGCATTATCCCGTGGAATACGGCGGAGACGGCGGTGCAAATCAGCATACTCGACTACGATGCGTCGCAGATGACGGCGTTTGAAGCGCAGATGCAGCAGTGCGGCAAGACGGAGACCAAGTTCCTCGACATACTGGCGATTGCGCTGTACCCCTGCGACGCGCACGATGCGAGCGGTTTGCTCTATCTGCGACCGAGGACGGGTACGCCCATTGTGGTGGCGTGGCAGGCAATGAACGGCGCGGTGGTGATGCGCAGCGTGTACGCGCCGCAGGAATGACGGAAACAGCTGCAAAGAAAGGAAGAACCCCATGAAGAAGATGCTTGCAATTCTGCTTGCCCTGCTGATGATGCTCAGCGGTATGGCGACAGCGGAAGAAAAGACGAATAACAACATGAACATCAGCCATATGCTGGAACTGTGCCAGCGCGTGGATATCCTCCTGCGCAGCGACCGCATTGTGGCCGATTTGGTGGGCGACACGGACGCCGCTATCACCGAGGAACAGAAGATTGTCAATCGCCTGCGCGCGGGAAACCGTACGATGCCATCTGCCGTCTACTATGTCACGGGCGAAACGCTGCTGGCAGGCTTCATCGGCGATAACCCGGATTACACCGATACGCCGGAGCAGCGCAGGGTGATTCAGCTGATGCCGCAGCGCATTTTGATGGAGCAGCAGGACACATATGGCAAGCAAATGCTGAACCAAATGGCGCGCTCGACGCAGTATCCCAAGCCGGACGGCGAGCCTGAAATGGGCATGTATATCGCGCTGTACGCGGATGCGCTGCCGATGATGAGCTTTTGGATCAGCGATGGCACGGTGAACGACATGTACTGCACGCCGGTGCTCTCGGATGAATTGGCGGCGTGCAAATCCGCTGAAGAAGTGACGGCGTGGTTCGCAGCGCAGCAAATGCCCGAACTTGCCTGCACGGCGGTGGATTTGGCGGGCGTTGCGGCGTATCCCTTTGCGGAGGATCCGTTCGGCGACGAGGGCGAGCCTGTGCCGTTCGAGCGTCTGGCAGAAGCGGGCAATGCGATGGATGAACTGATTGAAAGCCGCTATTTGCAGACAACGTGGGGCATCAGCGACGAGGATGTGGCGAAGCTGGCGGCATACGCGCATGAGGGGCAGTCGCCGCGCAGCATCTACCGTATTGAATTGATGGAATCGTCGATGGCGCAGATGCTCCGCTTGACTTACCGTTCAGAAGCGCCGCAGGTGCTGTACGAGGTAACCTGCTCGTGGGCAATGGAAATGTATCACATGGTGACACTCTTTGCTATGTACGACGAATACAATGCGGGCGTGCGGACGTTGTATCAGCAGGAAGAGGACGAGAATGAGGAAAGCGACAGCCTCTTCACGGACGAAACGAGTGAGACGGATACGCCGGATGAATCCCTGAAGACGGAAGCGGAGAATTTCCAGAAACTGATGCAAGAAATCGACGCGCGCTACTCGCTGATTATGAACCAAGCCACGCAGAAACACTTGTACCTTGACTTGAACGAACGCACCAATGCCATGTATGTACTGCTGTACGATGAAGGCGCGCCGATTCTGGTGATGTCGAGCATGGAGAACGGCGTTTCGTGCCTTCAGGTGCGCTATTTCCCGACGCCGCAGTTGGAAAACTGCCAGAACACAACGGACTTGATGTTCTACTTCACCGGCAACAACGTCCCGTTTGAAGTGACGGAAATCCTGCCGCAGGGTGATTTAGCGGACATGGCGGAAGCTGCGCAGTAAGCAAAGAAACGCCGCTGAAAGGATTGGACGAATCCTAAAAGTGACGGCACCGAAGGAGTGTCGGGGGCGAACGGAAAGCCCTGCGCCCCAAAGCAGAATATCCATAACAAAACACCGCCGCACCGGAAAGCAAATTACGGTGCGGCGGCGTGTTTTGTTACGGGGCAAAAATCGATGCAGGCAGTTCCTCGTCTTGCTTTTCTTTCGGCTTTGGGGCGAATAGCCCGCTGAACCACCGGCTCAGCGCACTTGGCTTCTCCACCCGCGCCACCTGCACGCTCTGTGTTCCTTCCAATAGAATGCCATTGTCCAGCAGCTCCGCGTGCACGGGAATCACGCGATACGTGTATGTTACGCCGGGCTGGGCGCGGTTGTCGGTGTAGTAGAGTGTTTCGCCCGCGGCGGCGCGAAGCTCGGTCAGGATGAAGCTCTCTCCGGCAGCGTCGCGCTGAACGCGGTAGACGGCGGCATCACTGGCCTGAATGACCAGCAGCGGCTGCCCGTCGTCAGAATGCGAGACGGAGAAGGATTTTGCGGACGCGGGCGCATTCCATACGTCACTCTTCTTCTTCGGCTGTGTGCCGTCGAGGAAAACCTCATTCAGGCGGTAGGCGCTCGGCGTGAGCGACGTGGCCAGCATCGGTTCGCCTCGCCACTCGATGGCCTTCTTGTCAATGTCCGCGCTGACGATGCCCTTGGGCTTGGTGAAATCGGGCTTCTTGCGTCCTGTATACCACGCGCGGAGAAAATTGCGCGCCAGTGAAGCGGGATTCGTGCCGCCGGAGACGCGGTTGGGCAGGCGGTGCGCCGCGTCCGGCTCGTCGTAGCCCATCCAGACGGCGGTGGACAATTCCGGAGTGTACGCAGCCATCCACACGTCACGGTTGCCGCCGCCGCTTTCATTGACCGTGCCGGTTTTGCCTGCGACAGGTGTCCCCGCGCTGGAGAGGCGTGTGCCCGTGCCGGAAGAAATGACGGTTTTGAGCAGGCTTGTCATCAGATACGCGGACTGCGCCGAAAGCACGCGCGTGCCGGTGGTTTCGCGCTCGTAGATGACATTGCCGTCACGGTCGGTGATGCGCTCGATGAAGTACGGCGCGTAGTATGTTCCGCCGTTGGCAAAGGGCGCGTACGCCGCCGCCATCTGCACGGGGGATGTGCCGTAGGTCATGCTGCCCAAGGCGAGGGAGAGATTCGCATCGCGTTCATCCAGCTCAATGCCGACGCTTCGCAGATAGCGCTGCGCAGTCTGGACGCCAATGGCCTGCAGCACCTTCACGGCGGGGATGTTCAGGCTGTTTTTGAGCGCCGTGCGGACGGTCACGTTCCCGTAGTAAGCATTGCCCGCGTTGCGCGGCTTGTAAGTGCCGAAAGCGGTTGGCGCATCGAGAATTACGCTGGCACACGTCCATCCGGCGGATTCAATCGCGGGGGCATAGACCGCCAGCGGCTTGAGCGCACTGCCGGGCTGACGGCGCAGCTGGGTCGCGCGGTTCAATCCGCGGCGGGTGACGTACTTGCGTCCACCGACAATGGCGCGCACTGCTCCGCTGCTCGTGTCCACCGCGGCGGATGCTGCCTGCACGGGCGTGCCGTCCTTGTTATCAGCGGGAAAGACATCCGTCAGGTACTGCTCGTCCATGATGCGCTGCATGTCCGGGTCGAGCGTCGTGTCGATGCGGTAGCCGCCCGCAAGCAGCGTTTCGGCGCTCACGTCCAGCCGGGATTCGGCCTCATCCAGCACGGCATCGACGAACCAGCCGTAATCTGTCTGCACCTGCGGCGCGCCGCGGGCGGTCAGTTCCTCCGCCATTGCCGCGTCGTATTCCGCCTGTGTCAGCATGTTTTCCGCCAGCATGATGGACAGAATGTACTCCCGGCGCTCGCGGTTGCTCTCCGGCGCGGATTGCAGGCTGTACGCGGATGGCGCTTTGATGGCAGCGGCGAGGGAGGCTGCCTGCGCAGGGGTCAACTCCGCCGCATCGACGCCGAACGTGACTTCTGCCGCCGCCTGCACGCCGTATGCGCCCTGTCCGAAGTAGATGAAATTCAGGTACATGTCCAGAATCTCGTCTTTCGTGTACTGCTTTTCCAATTGCAGCGCGAGGTGAATTTCCTCCAGCTTGCGGGCAATCGTCTTCTGGCTGGACAGGTGGGAGAGCTTAATCAGCTGCTGGGAAATGGTGGATGCGCCTTGACTGAACGCGCCGTCGCGGACGTTGGTGAGCATGGCGCCGATGATGCGCGTGATGTCAAAGCCCGGATGCTTGTAGAAGCGCAAATCCTCCGCAGCAAGGAACGCATTTACGACGTGCGCGGGCAGACGCGACGTGTCGATGACCGTGCGGTTCTCCTTGCCGACAAGTGAGGTGACGTAATCGCCGTTCTTATCGTGAATGGCGCCGGTCTGGGCGAGCGACGTGAGGCGGGACGGGTCAAGCGACTGCCAATCCGCCACGGAAAACGCCTGATACGCCCAAACCGCGCCGCCGAGCAGCAGCATCAGCAAAATTGCCCAAATCGCCGGAAGCACCCAATGCCTTTCTTTCTTCATGCCTGCCACGCCTCCCATATTTCTCTTTCCATCCTGCCCCGAAAATGAAAAAAATCTGCATGGAAATATTTTTCATCACTCAATAGAGAGACGGTTTACGAAAAAAAGCAGATATTTTGTTTTTTTTGTGAAAAAAGACTGGTCAAACGGGTGAAATTGGTCTATAATAAAGCACAGACAGATAGACGCGGCAGATGCCCGTCTGATTGAAGGAGGAAAACTGTGCGGAAACTTCTTGCGATTCTGCAAATCTTCGTGCTGATGGCAGCAATGGCGCTGCCGACAGCTTTCGCCGCCGAAGCGCCGATTATGCTCGCCGGCTTGGAAGCTGCGTCGTCCTCCAGCAGCACGGAAGCGCAGCATGACTGGGACACGAACTTATTCTTCCAAACAATGCAGGAAAAAACCGGGATTGCCTTCTCCTTTACCGAATACGTCAGCCGAGAGGCATGGACGGAGGCGAAAACGGAAATGCTGGCGGGCGAGGTTGCCATGCCGGATATGTTCTTCAAGGCGGAACTGACCCCGCAGGAGACGCTTGCGTTCTATGAAGCGGGCAAGCTGATTGACCTGCGCCCGTATCTGGCGGAGTACGCGCCGCACGCCTGGGCGCTGCTGGAAGCCAACCCGGAATGGCTGGAAGCCGTTTCGCTGCCCGATGGCGCGATTGTCGCCCTGCCGAGCATCAACGAACTGACGCCGAACAATACCATGTGGATTAACAAGACGTGGCTTGACCGCTTGAAAATGGGCGTGCCGACGACGGCAGAGGAACTGACGGAGGTGCTTCGTCAATTCCGCGACCGCGACATGAACCAGAATGGCAGCCGCAACGACGAAATCCCGCTGTCCTTCGTAAGCATGTGGGACTTGCGCTTCTTGGCGCACGCGTTCGGCATCAATGCGGATGATTACTACCTGACGGAACAGAATGGAAAAATCAGCGAAGTGCTGACGACGGAGGAAAACCGCGCGTTCCTGACGTGGCTGCATGAGCTGTACACCGAGGGCTTGCTGGATTCGCAGGGCTTTATGGCCATGCGGCTGGTGGAGGCGGCAACGTCCTCGTCATCTTCCAGCAGCAGCGAAACGGCGAAGTATGGCGTGTTCTTCGGTGCAACGCCGCAGGACGTGGTCGGCGTGAATCTCGCGTCGGAGTATATCGCGCTTGATCCACTGCTGTACAACGGCCAGCAGGTTTACCGCGATTTCACCGGCGACCTCTATCGCGGCACGTTCGCAATTTCATCCACCTGCGCAGAGCCAGAAAAGCTGCTGCAATGGGTTGACTACCTCTACACGGACGAGGGCTTCCTGGCGGCGCAGGTCGGCAAGGAAGGCGAGGACTACGACTGGAACGATGATGGCACGTGGGCATATGCCCGCACGGCGGAGGAAGTTGTCGCCATGCAGGGCACGAATACCATTTGGACAACCTCTATGCCCTCCTATGCCAGTGCGGAAATTCAAATGAAGATGGATGATGACGCAACGCACGCACTGGCGGTGGAATTGGCGCGTGTCCGGCAATGGGAAAAGCGTGCAATGCCCTTGCTCTACCTGACGCAGGAGCAGATGAACCGTGTCACGGAGCTGCAAAGCGGCATCAGCACCTATGCAGAAACGCGCATGGCGTGGTTTGTCGCGGGTGACGTGGAACTCAATGATGAAACGTGGGCAGATTTCTGCGCGCAGGTGAAGGCGCTTGGCATCGACGAGATGGTCAGTATCTGGCAAAGCGCCTATGACAACGCATGGCATCTTGACAAGTAATACTATTTCCTGCATTCACCTGTACCATCTGCTCGCGCCTTGGCGCATTCTCATTTGAAAATAGTATATACATACGCAAACCATTCAAGAAACCATCCATTGAATGAAAGGACGGAACGAACATGAATCAGTACGCCACGATGATCCGCAACCTAAAATCGCCTGAGGTGATGGAACGCCTGATGCACCTGTATGGCCGCCGCGACGGTATGCTGGTGGAGCAGACGGGACGCTATATTGGTTTGCTCAAACGGCATGAAGAGCTGTTTCACGAGAACCGCGAAGTGCTGATGATCAGCGCCCCCGGCCGCACGGAAATTGGCGGCAACCACACCGACCACAACCGCGGGCGTGTGCTGGCAGCGGCAATCAACCTGGACACGCTTTCGGCGGTTTCCGCGCGCGACGATATGATGGTGGAAATCCACTCCGACGGCTATCCTGCCATCAAGGTGGATTTGGGAAACCTCGATGTCGTTGAAAAGGAGAAGGGGAAGACCCATGCGCTGGTGCGCGGCGTGGCGGCGCGGATGGCGGAACTGGGCTACAAAATCGGCGGCTTCAACGCGGCGGTGACGTCGAACGTCATGTCCGGCAGCGGTTTGAGCAGCTCGGCGGCGTTCGAGGTGATGACGTGCGCCATCTTCGACGCGCTCTACAACGGCTTCACCATCGACTACAAGACGCGCGCGAAAATCAGCCAGTACGCTGAAAACGTGTATTTCGGCAAGCCCAGCGGTCTGCTTGATCAGATGGCGTCTTCCGCTGGCGGTCTGGTGACGGTGGACTTCAAGCATGATGACCCCGATGTGCGCCCGATGCACTTTGACTTCGCCAAGTACGGTTATTCGCTGGTCGTGGTGGCGACGGGCGGCAATCACGCTGATTTGACGAACGATTACGCGGCGATTCCGGCGGAAATGAAGAAAGTGGCGGCACTGTTCAATGAACCGTACCTGCGCCGTGTGCGCCCGGAGGAGTTCTATCAGGCGCTGCCGACCCTGCGCGGCAAGGTGAGTGACCGGGCGCTGCTGCGCGCCATGCACTTCTTTGAAGAGGACGAACGCGTGGTTCGTCAGGTGGCGGCGCTTGACCGCAACGACCTGTTCGCGTTCCTGTGGGAAATCATCTGCTCCGGTCGGTCGTCGTATATGTATTTGCAAAACGTCTATGCGAACCCGAAGGATCAGAGCCTGTCGCTTGCGCTGGCGATGGCGGAACACATGATGCTGGACAAGGACGGCGCGTGGCGCGTGCACGGCGGCGGATTCGCCGGTACGACGCTGAACTTCGTGCCGGATAAGCTGCTGAGTCAGTTCATCGAGACGATGGAGGGCACGTTTGGGGAGCATTGCTGCAATGTGCTGGACATCCGTCCGGAAGGCGCTGCCGTGCTGCGGCTGGAATAATGAAATAATTTCGGCAAAATCTTGACAAGGACTGCCGCCTGTGCTATCATAACGATGGCGCGGGCGGCAGATTTTGCTGAAACGCGCGAAAAAACTGCACAAGCCACTTGGAGCTTCTTCGGGGCAGGGTGAAATTCCCTACTGGCGGTACAGCCCGCGACCCTTCCGCACCGCAATGGGCAGGAAGGCTGAGCCGGTGAGACGAATGTCAATTCCGGCGCCAACAGTATAGTCTGGATGAGAGAGGAAAGCTGGAAATATGCGCGGAATTTCGGCGAGTATGCCGAAGTTCCGTGATGTTCCGCCCCTGAAAAGCGAACCTGCTTCAGGGGCGTGCATATTTTTAAGGAGGCTTGTCCTATGACAAAGCAGAAAACCCGTTCCAATCTCTCTGTCCAGTACATGACGCGCATCGCCATTCTGGGCGCACTGTCCGCCGTCTTGTTCCCGCTGGAAATCCCGATTGTCGCGTTCTACAAGCTCGACTTCAGTACGCTTCCGGCGCTGCTCGGCGCGTTCTCGATGGGTCCGCTGCCGGGTCTGGCGATTCTGCTGATTAAGGACTTGTCACGTCTGGCGTATTCGTCGAGCATGTATGTTGGGGAGCTGGCGGATTTCATCATGAGCGCGGCGTTCATCCTGCCCGCGTCGCTGATTTACCGCAAGCATAAGACGCGCAAAACCGCGCTGGTCGGCATGGCGGTCGGCACACTGTGCATGATTGTGGTGTCGGTGCTGGTGAACTGGAAGATGATGATTCCGTTCTACATGACCGCGTTCCACATGGACATGGAAGCGATTATCGGCATGGCGCAGAAGGCGCTGCCGTCCGTGGATACGGAATGGAAGGTGCTGCTGTATGTGACGGCGCCGTTCAATCTGCTGAAGGGCTTTGTGCTGAGCCTGCTGACGTTTGTGCTGTATAAGCGGCTGTCGCCGATGCTGCACGTCCGGAAGTAAAGAAAATAAACACGCGGACACAGCCTGAAAGCGCGCACAACTCAATCGCGAAAAAGGGTCAAGGGAGGAACTCCCTTGCAGAGTCCAGAGACAGCGTCTCTGGTGGGGTCAAGGGGCAACGCCCCTTGCGCCTCCTTATAATAGGAAGGAACATAACTATGAGAACACATTCTCCCAATGAAACACGCGAACTGGCGAAAAGGCTGGCGAAAGAGCTTCGGAGGGGGGATGTGCTTCTTTTGTGGGGCGATTTGGGCGCGGGCAAGAGCGAGTTTACGCGCGGACTGGCGCAGGGGCTCGGCGTGACGGCAACCGTCACCAGCCCGTCGTTCACCATCCTCAACGTCTACGACGACGGGCGGATTCCCCTGTACCACTTCGACTGGTATCGGCTGAACAGCGTTGAGGAGCTGTACGAAATGGGCATGGAGGAGTTCCTCGGCGGCGACGGCGTGGCGGTGGTCGAGTGGCCCAGCCAGTGCCCCGAAGCCATCCCGGAAACGCACCTTGACATCCGCCTGACCCCGGTGGACGAAACGACACGCGATGTGACCATTACTCCGATGGGCGGATTCCGTGAAATATCCTTGGAGGAAGAACAATGAAGCTGCTTGCTGTGGATACATCCGGGCCGGTGTGCGGCGTGGCGATTTTGACGGAGGACGGCATTCGCCATGAGTGTGCCGTCATGAACCACAAGACGCATTCGGTCAACCTGCTGCCCATGATTGACAACGCCTTCCAGTCCACGGGGCTGACGATTCAGGACATGGATCGCTTGGCTGTCGTGGTCGGGCCGGGGTCGTTCACGGGCGTCCGGCTCGGCGTGAGCACGGTGAAGGGGCTGGCGCACGGCGCGGGGAAGCCCTGCGTCGCGGTCAACGCGCTGGAAGCAATGGCGGCGGGCATCAGCGGATTCAGCGGTGTCGTCTGCCCGATTCAGGATGCGCGCGCTGGGCAGGTGTACGGCGCAGCGTTCTCCGCGGGAGAAAATCGCCCGAATCGGTTGATGGCTGACACACCGATGAAGGTTGAGGACTATGTGGCGGAAATCAGCCGATTCGGCGACCGCTTCCTTTTCCTCGGCGACGGTATGCCTGTGCATCGGCAGAAGTTGCAAACCCTGCTGGGGGATGCTGCCACGTTCGCGCAGCCGCATCAGGCGTTCCTGCGCCCGGCAGCAGTGGCGTACCTCGCGTCGCTGGAGACGGAGACGGTTGATTACCTGACGCTCATGCCGCTCTACCTTCGCGCCCCGAACGCCGCGCTCAACAAGAAGCTGACGGAGGGTCTCCATGCCTGAAATCACGATTCGTCGGATGACAATGGACGACGTGGACGGCGTGTATGCCGTGGAAATCAGCACGTTTGTCGATGCGTGGAGCCGCGACGCGTTCGTCAGCGACATGAAGAATCCTGTTGCACGCTACCTCGTGGCGGAGCAGGACGGGAAAATCATCGGCTATGCGGGTGCGTGGGTCATCCTCGATGAGAGCCACATCACCAACATCGCTGTGCTAAAGGAACACCGCGGGCAAGGGACGGGAAAACGCCTGACGCACGGGCTGCTGCAATACCTCTCCAACCTCGGCGCGGCATACGCGACGCTGGAAGTTCGCCGCAGCAATGAAATCGCGCAGAACCTCTATAAGTCGCTTGGTTTTGTGCAGCTTGGCGTTCGCAAGCGCTACTACGCTGACAATGGCGAGGATGCGCTCATCATGGTCTGCGACCACATGCCGGCGGCTGACCCGGATTTCACGGAAGCCGAAACGGTATTTGAAGAATAAGCAATGGCGCTCGTCACATGACGGGCGCTTTTTTGAAAGGAGCAGCCTATGGCGACGATTCTGGTGACGCACGGCATCCCGGCAGAGGGATTTTCACTGCTTTCGGGAGAGAAAATTGTGATTCCGAAGCCGCTCATGCAGTTCTCAATGGACGAACTTGCGGCGTTGATTCCGGCAGCGGATGCGGTCGTTGCGTGCGGCGCGCTGCCGGGTGAAATCATCCGCAGGGGGAGAAAGCTGCGCATTATCGCGGGCTATGGCGCGGGCTATGACGGCGTGGACGTGCGCGCGGCGGCGGAATGCGGCATACCGGTCACGAATCTGCCCGACACCGTGACGGACAGCACGGCGGAACTCGCCATCGGGCTGATGCTTGCGGTTTCGCGCAGAATTGGGGAAAACAGCCTCCGCGCGCGAGAGGAAGCGCCGGAAAACCTGTTCGGCATGGGCAGAAGCATGGGGCGCAGTCTGCGCGGGCAGACGCTGGGTCTCCTCGGCTGTGGGCGCATCGGCAAGCGGACGGCGGAAATCGCGGCGGCGCTCGGAATGCGCTGCATCGGGTACAGCCGGCACGGGGTGAATCATCCGCAGGTGGAAAGCGTGACCCTGCCGGAACTGCTGGCGCAGTCTGACGTGCTGTCTCTGCACTGCCCGCTGACGCAGGAGACGCGCCGGCTGCTTGACCGTTCTGCGCTGGCGCGGATGAAGCAGGGGAGCATTCTCATCAACACGGCGCGCGGGGCGATTGTGGACTGTGACGCACTGGCGGATGCGCTGGAATCGGGGCACCTGCGCGGCGCGGGGCTGGACGTGTACCCGGATGAGCCGCACATTCCGCCGCGGCTGATCGCGCTGCCGCAGGTTGTACTGACCCCGCACATCGGCACGAACACGCAGGAGACAAGGCTGCGGATGGCGGAGGGGTGCGCACGGCAGATTGCGGATGCACTGGCGGGAAAACGGCCGGAACATGTGGTGAATGGGATAGAATGATGCCAAAATTAAAACAGCAGCAGGGCGACAAGCGTCTCTGCTGCTGTTTTTGTAAAGTCAAGATGGCGTCTTCAGGCGATAGCACGTTATTTCGTCCACGCGTCAAACTCTTCATCTGTCGCAAGCACGGTGTGTGTGCCGCCGACGGAATGCTCCGTTCCTTTGGCGTAATCAATGCCGCTGGTGGCGTAGTTGTAGGTCAGCGCAACGCGGTGCTTTTCCACCACGGGATTGGGGTGGGGGATGGCGGACAGCAGACTCTTGGTGTACGGATGAATCGGGTGAGAGAAAATCTCCTCCTTCGTACCGGATTCCACCATGTAGCCCAAATGCAGCACGCCGATGCGGTCGGATATGTACTTCACCATGCTCAAATCATGTGCGATAAACAAGTAGGCGCACTGCGTTTCCTCCTGAATATCCTTCATCAGATTGACCACCTGCGCCTGAATCGACACATCCAGCGCGGAAATGCACTCGTCGGCGATAATCAGCTTGGGGTTCATAATCAGGGCGCGGGCAATGCCGACGCGCTGACGCTGACCGCCGGAAAACTGGTGCGGATAGCGGGCAGCGTGTTCCGGCGAAAGTCCGACTTTCTTGAGCATTTCGCTGATTTTCTCCTCGCGCTCCTGCCGATTGGCGAAGCGGTGGTGGATGTCCATGCCTTCGCTGATGATGTCGCCGACCTTCTTGCGCGGATTCAAACTCGCCATCGGGTCTTGGAAAATCATCTGCATATCCGAGCGGAGCATACTGCGCGTGTCGCGGTCAAGCGCGCCGGAAATCACCTTGCCGTTGAAGGTGATGCGACCGTTCGTTGGGTTATACAGGCGGATGATGCTGCGCCCGATGGTCGTCTTGCCGGAGCCGGATTCGCCGACCAGCCCGTAGGTTTCGCCCGGATAGATGTTGAAGGACACGCCGTTGACGGCCTTGACCGTGTAGGTGCGGGAGACAGGGAAGTGCTGAACAAGATTTTCTACTTTCAATAGCGGATCGCTCATAGATACTTGGCAGCCTCCTTCTTCGCCCGTTCAAGGCGCTCCTTCAATTCCTTCGGCATCTCAAAGGCGGGTGCGTCCGGGTGGAGCAGCCATGTGGCGGCGTAATGGGTTTCGGAAACTTTGAACAGCGGCGGTTCTGCCTTCTTGTCGATGACCATGGCGAAGCGGTTGCGCGCGGCAAAGGCATCGCCAACCGGTTCATGCAGGAGGTTGGGCGGACTGCCCGGAATGGAGTACAAGCGGTCATCAGCCGTCTCTAAATCCGGCATGGCGGACAAAAGACCCCATGTGTAGGGATGGCATGGCTCGTAGAAGATTTCCTCTACATTGCCCACTTCGACGATTTTCCCAGCGTACATCACATTCACATAATCCGCCACCTTCGCGACGACGCCAAGGTCATGCGTGATGTAAATGACGGACAGGTGCATTTTCTGCTGAATCTGTTTGATGAGGTCGAGAATTTTGCTCTGGATTGTCACGTCCAGTGCGGTGGTGGGTTCGTCGCAGATGAGAATGTCCGGTTCGGCGGAGAGCGCAATGGCGATAACGACGCGCTGCCGCATACCGCCGGAAAGCTGGTGCGGATAGTTGCGGAAGCGCTTTTCAGCATCGGTGATACCCACCAGTTCCAGCAGCTGCAGGGCTTTCGTGCGCGCCTCGTCCTTCGGCATGTGCTTGTGCAGCAGCATGCCCTCCATAATCTGCTTGCCGATGGTCATCGTGGGGTCAAGGCTCGTCATCGGGTCTTGGAATACCATCGCGAGGCGCTGACCGTTGTAATCCGTGCGCAGCTGCTTCTTGCTCAATTTCAGCAAATCAACGGTTTTGTCCTGCCCATGCCCGTCATCGTATGTATACAGGATTTCGCCGCTGTTGATGGTGGCGTTGCTGTCCAGCAAGCCGACGGCGGCTTTCATCGTTACGGATTTTCCCGAACCGGATTCGCCCACGATGGCGACGGTTTCGCCCTTTTGCAAATCCAGATTGATGCCGCGGATGGCATGTACTACGCCGGCGTTCGTGCGGAAGGAAATATCCAGATTCTTGATTTGCAGAATGGTCTTTGCTGACATCTTGAATCCTCTCCTTTCACATGTCTTCCAGCTTGGGCGCGAGCGCCTCGCGCAGTCCGTCGCCGATGAAGTTGAAGCCCAGCATCAGCAGCGCCAGCGCCAGAATCGGCGGAATAATCTGATACGGCAGGGTAGTGATGTTGTTGAAACCGTCCTCAATCAGCGTGCCGATGGAGCACTGCGGCAGCACAATGCCGACGCCCACGAAGCTCAGGAACGCCTCGGTAAAGATGGCGGTCGGGATAGAAAACATCACCTGCGTGATAATCGGGCCGATGGTGTTGGGCAGAATCTCCTTGAAGATAATGTGTCCGCTACCTGCACCCAGTGTGCGGCTGGCGAGAACATACTCCTGCTCTTTCATCTTCAGCATTTCTGCGCGGGCGATTTTGCTCATGCTAATCCACTCGGTCAGCAGCAGCGTTACAATCACCAGACCGATGCCTTTGGGCATAAAAATCGCCAGCACGGACACAATCACAAGCCGTGGGATGCTGTTGGCGATTTCGACGAAGCGCTGCATGATGCTGTCCACACGTCCGCCGAAGTAACCGGATAACAGCCCGTAGCTCATGCCAATGAGCATATCGATGATGATGGTGACGAAGGCAATCATCAGCGACACGCGCGCGCCGTACCACGTCCGTGTCCAGAGGACGCGGCCGAGGTCGTCCGTGCCGAAGAGAAACGTTTTATCGGCATAAATGTCGTCGTAAGGTTCGCCCGTCACCATCTCGTGGATGGCAGGTACACGCGGGCTGATGCCGACGGCGGCTTTCTTGCGCCCCTTGGCATTGAGCGCCGTGACGATTTCGTCATACGCATATCCGCTGAAAGGCGGCGCGACGAACGCCAGAAAATCATCAGCAGTACCAGAATCAGCCCAATCATGGCGCGCTTGTTGCGGACAAAGTGCGTTGCGACACCCTTCCAGTAGCCTTGGGAAGCATAGTTGGTGTCGGTCGCGATGTCTGCCTGCTCCAACTGCGCAAAGTCCCCGGCGACAGGGACGTATTCCGCTGCCTGCACCGACGGGCAGGTTTCTAACTGTTTCATTCGTTTGCACCTCCCTTAGCCGATACGCGAATCCGGGGATCCAGCGTGCCGTAGAGAATGTCTACCACCAGCATGATGCCAATGTAGAGCGACGAATACAGAATCCCCAGCGCAAGCACATAGTTGTAGTCAACGCCCTCGCCGGCAATGGCATCCACCATCAGCTTGCCGATGCCGTTGATGCCGTAGATTTTCTCTACTAATCAATAGCGTCAGCAGCGCCATGCCGATTCGCTTGAGCACATATTTTGTCATAACAATCCGTCATCCCTTTTCAAATGTTTCCAGATGCAAGAGGCAGAGCGGTCTGCCTGAAGAGAACCGCTCTGCCTGAAGATTTCGATACGATTTTAGATTGGCTCAGCCTCTTCTAAAAGCGCACACGACTGATTACTTGATGACGGCACTCTTATACACGCGGTTCAGCGCGACAGGATGGAAATCAATCCCCTCAACGCCCTCAGTATCATCATTTCAAGAAAAAGTAAAGGGACGATGAACAAAAAAACAGGAAATGTGCAAAGTGGAGTGCACAGAGGAAAAATAGGAACAAGGGAAAAACAATGAACTGTCCAGCATAG
>ENA-ORCM01001370-ORCM01001370.1-human-gut-metagenome-genome-assembly--contig:-NODE-1370-length-20643-cov-3.643100_pt1 | contig 20643 bp, 9 predicted proteins | sample MGYA00242906_ERZ507928 | MGnify/ENA primary metagenome ERZ507928 (study PRJEB26167, sample SAMN06115497) | human gut metagenome | host: Homo sapiens | place: China:Shanxi | collected 2015-05-07...
TGAAAAAAAAGAAATGGATCATCACGTCCGTCATCCTCGTAGTATTCTGTGCAGGGCTGTTCGTTTACAACCACTACCGCGGCAGTTCGTCCGCCGCCGACCCGGCGGAAATCAGCATACCCCGGAAAAATAGTGTCCTGAACGTCAACGGGCTCGTCGTGCGGCCGCAAACCCTCACGGACGGCATCACCTCGGTGGGCAGCCTGCTCCCCGACGAGGAGGTAGACCTCTCGTTCGAGACCTCGGGCAAGATCGTCTCGATCAACTTCCAGGAAGGCTCAACCGTCCGCAAGGGCGAATTGCTGGCCAAAGTCAACGACAAACCGCTGCTGGCACAGCTGTCGCGCTACGAAGCGCAGCTCAAACTGGCCGAAGACCGTGTTTACCGCCAGAGTGCCCTGCTCGAAAAGGACGCCGTCAGCCAGGAAGCCTACGAACAGGCCCGCACCGAACTGGCGATGCTCAACGCCGACATCGACATCGTGCGTTCGAACATCGCGCTCACGGAGCTGCACGCCCCGTTCGACGGCGTGATCGGCCTGCGCAACGTCAGCGAAGGCGCCTATGCCTCGCCGAGCGTCGTGGTGGCCAAGCTGACCAAAATCAAACCGCTGAAGATCGACCTTTCCGTCCCGGAGCGCTACGCCAGCCAGATAAAACCCGGGACGCGCCTCACGTTCACGGTCGAGGGGTACAACGAGACGTTCCACGCCGAGGTATATGCCACCGAGTCGAAGATCGACCCGAATACTCACTATTTCTCGGTGCGTGCGCACTACCCCAATACGCGGGGCAGGCTGCTGCCCGGACGCTTCGTAAGCGTAAAGATCCGGATGCATGACATTCCCGACGCCATCGCCATCCCGACGCAGGCCGTCGTCCCCGAGATGGGCGTGGACAAGGTATTCCTCTACAAGGGCGGCAAAGCCCACGCCGTAGCCATAAAAACCGGGCTGAGGACGGAATCGCGGATACAGGTCGTCGAGGGGTTGGCCCCGGGCGACACGCTGATCGTCTCCGGCACGCTCCAGCTGCGTGAAGGGCTCCCCGTAAAACTCGACACCGTCGAATAAAACCGCCGCCGCATGAATATTTCCGAACTGAGCATCCGGCGGCCGGTAATGGCATCGGTGCTGACGATCATCATCCTGCTATTCGGTTTCATCGGGTACAGCTACCTCGGCGTACGCGAATACCCGAGTGTCGACAACCCCATCATCTCGGTGACGTGCTCCTATCCGGGAGCCAATGCCGATGTGATCGAGAACCAGATCACCGAGCCGCTCGAACAGAACATAAACGGCATCCCGGGCATCCGCTCGATGTCGAGCGTCAGCAGCCAGGGACAGAGCCGCATCACGGTCGAATTCGAACTCTCGGTAGACCTGGAAACCGCGGCCAACGACGTGCGCGACAAAGTGTCGCGCGCCCAGCGCTACCTGCCCCGCGACTGCGACCCTCCGACGGTCACCAAAGCCGATGCCGACGCCACGCCGATCCTGATGGTAACCATCCAGAGCGACAAACGTTCGCTGCTGGAGCTGAGCGAGATCGCCGACCTGACGGTCAAGGAGCAGCTGCAGACGATCAACAACGTCAGCGGCGTGCAGATATGGGGTGAGAAACGCTACTCGATGCGCCTGTGGCTCGACCCGGCCAAGATGGCCGGATACGGCATTACGCCCGTGGACATCAAGAACGCCCTCGACCGCGAAAACGTAGAGCTTCCCTCGGGCAGCATCGAAGGCAACACCACCGAGCTGACGATCCGCACGATGGGGCTGATGCACACCACGCAGGAGTTCAACGACCTGGTCGTACGCGAAGCCTCCAACCGCATCATCCGCCTGAGCGACGTGGGACGCGCCGAACTGGGCCCCCAGGATACGCGCAGCTACATGAAGATGAACGGCATCCCGATGGTGGGCGTCGTGGTGATCCCCCAGCCGGGAGCCAACCACATCGACATCGCCGATGCGGTTTACCAGCGCATGGAGACGATGAAGAAAGACCTGCCGGACGACGTGGTGACCTCCTACGGGTTCGACAACACGCGCTTCATCCGCGCCTCGATCGACGAGGTGCGACAGACCGTCTACGAGGCCTTCATCCTGGTCATCATCATCATCTTCCTCTTCCTGCGCAACTGGCGCGTGACGCTCATCCCGTGCATCGTGATCCCGGTCTCGCTCATCGGCACGTTCTTCCTGATGTACGTCGCCGGGTTCTCAATCAACGTGCTGTCGATGCTGGCCGTGGTGCTCTCGGTCGGGCTGGTGGTCGACGACGCCATCGTGATGACCGAGAACATCTACATCCGCATCGAACGCGGCATGACGCCCAAGGAGGCCGGCATCGAAGGCGCCAAGGAGATCTTCTTCGCCGTCATCTCGACGTCGGTCACGCTGATCGCCGTGTTCTTCCCGATCGTCTTCATGGAAGGCATGACCGGCCGCCTGTTCCGCGAATTCAGCATGGTGATCTCGGGCGCGGTGGTCATCTCGACCTTCGCTGCGCTGACCATCACCCCGATGCTGGCGACCAAACTGTTGGTGCGGCAGGAGCGCAAAAGCTGGTTTTACAGCAAGACCGAACCCTTCTTCGTGGGAATGAACAACTTTTACCAGCGCACGCTGGCCGGGTTCCTGCGGCGGCGCTGGCTGGCATTGCCGCTCATTGCCCTGATGATCGGACTGATCGGCTGGCTGTGGCGGGCCATCCCGGCGGAAATGGCGCCGCTCGAAGACCGCTCGCAGATTTCGATCAACACCCGCGGGTCGGAAGGCGCCACCTACGAATACCTGCGCGACTACACCGAGGATATCAACCGCCTGGTCGATTCGCTCGTACCCGAGGCCCAGTCGGTCACGGCGCGCGTATCGAGCGGCTCGGGTAACGTCCGGATCGCCCTGACCGACATCTCGACCCGCAAACGCTCGCAGATGGAGATCGCCGAGGAGCTTTCGGCGGCCGTACGTACCAAGACCAAGGCCCGCGCCTTCGTGCAGCAGCAGAGCACCTTCGGCGGCCGCCGCGGCAACATGCCCGTGCAGTACGTCCTGCAGGCCACCGGCATCGAACGGTTGCAGGAGGTGCTGCCCGAATTCATGCGCAAGGTCTACGAAAGCCCCGTATTCCAGATGGCCGACGTCGACCTGAAATTCAGCAAGCCCGAGGCGCGCATCATCATCAACCGCGACAAGTCGAACCTGCTGGGCGTCTCGACGCGCGACATCGCCCAGACGCTCCAGTACGGGCTCAGCGGCCAGCGTATGGGTTACTTCTACATGAACGGCAAGCAGTACGAGATACTGGCCGAAATCAACCGCCAGCAACGCAACAAGCCCGCCGACCTGCGGTCGATCTACGTACGCAGCGACAAGGGCGAGATGATCCAGCTGGACAACCTGATCGCACTGGAAGAGAACGTCGCCCCGCCGCAATTGTACCACTACAACCGGTTCCTCTCGGCGACCGTATCGGCCGGGCTGGCGAAGGGCAAGACCATCGGGCAGGGGCTCGACGAGATGGATCGCATCGCCGCCGAAACGCTCGGCGACGATTTCCGCACGGCGCTTGCCGGCGACTCGAAGGAGTTCCGTGAAAGTTCGTCGAGCCTGATGTTCGCCTTCCTGCTGGCCATCCTGCTGATCTACCTGATCCTCGCGGCGCAGTTCGAGAGCTTCAAAGACCCGCTGGTCATCATGCTCACCGTGCCGCTGGCCATTGCGGGGGCACTGGTATTCATGGCCGCCAACGGGCAGACGATGAACATCTTCAGCCAGATCGGCATCATCATGCTCATCGGCCTGGTGGCCAAGAACGGCATCCTCATCGTGGAGTTCGCCAACCAGAAGCAGGAAGCGGGAATCGACAAACTGCACGCCATCGAGGAAGCCTCGCTGCAACGCCTGCGCCCGATCCTGATGACGAGCGCCTCGACCATACTCGGCCTGCTGCCGCTGACCGTCGCCACGGGCGAAGGTGCCAACGGACGTATCGCCATGGGTATCGCCGTAGTGGGCGGTATGGTGGTATCCACCCTGCTGACGCTCTACATCGTCCCGGCAATATACAGCTACGTATCGACAGACCGGAGTAAGAAACAGAAATAAGGAAGCCCAATGAAACGAGTGATTTTATCGGCCCTGGCCGCGGGGATTTTCGCAACGGCGGCGGCACAGGAGGAGCTGACCCTCCGCAAGTGCCTGGAAATAGGGTTGGAAAACAACTACGACATACGCATCGTGCGCAATGAGGAGCGCATCAGCGACAACAATGCCACGGCGGCAAATGCCGGCATGGTGCCGACGATCGACTTCGAGGCGGGTTATTCGGGGGCGCTGGACAACGAGCGCACCACACCGCGCGAAGGGGACGCATGGTCGGACAACGGCATCTACGACCAGACGTTCAACGCCGGGATCAACCTCAACTGGACGATTTTCGACGGATTCCGCATCCGTACCAACTACAAAAAGCTCAAAGAGATGCAGGAGATGGGCACTGTCCGCACCCGCATCACGATCGAGGACTTCGTAGCCAGCCTGACGGCCGAATACTACAATTACGTCCAGCAAACGCTGCGCCTGCAGAATTTCCGCTATGCCGTGGCGCTTTCGCGCGAGCGGCTGCGCATCACCGAAGCGCGGGTCAGCGTCGGCAATTTCTCGCGCCTCGACCTGTTGCAGGCACGCGTGGACTTCAATGCCGACAGTTCGAAATATATGTCCCAGCAGGAGCTGGTTTCGGCTTCGCGCATCCGCATCAACGAACTGCTGGCCAACAAGGACGTCAACGAAATGCTCTGCATCCGCGACTCGGTGATCGAGGTCAACGGCGAGCTCAAATGGGAGGAGCTGCTGGCGCAGACGCTCGACACGAATGCCTCGCTGCTGCTGGCAGGGCATGACAATGTGCTGGCCGAACTCGACCTGAAAACCGTGCAGGCGCGCAACTACCCCTACCTGAACCTGACGACGGGATACGGCTACACCTACAACCGTTTCGGGAACGGGACGACCCAGTCGCGCGGGACGCTGGGACTGAACGCCGGGGTGAAACTCGGCATCACGATCTTCGACGGCAACCGCCGCCGGGAGCAGCGCAACGCCCGCATCGACGTGGAAAATGCGCAGCTCACGCGCGAAAGGCTCGAGCAGTCGCTGCGTGCCAACCTGTCGAACTTCTGGCAGGCCTACCGCAATAACCTCGAGGTGATCCAATTGGAAAAAGAGAACCTGATCGCCGCCAAGGAGAACTACGAGATCGCCATGGAGCGTTACCTGCTGGGCGACCTGCCGGGCATCGAGATGCGCGAAGCGCAGAAGAGCCTGCTCGATGCCGAAGAGCGCATCCTCACGGCGAAATACAATACGAAGGTTTGCGAAATATCGTTGCAGCAGATCAGCGGCAACGTCATGACTTACATGGAATAAACCCGCGGTTCATTATTTCTCGCCTTGGGGCATCGGAGAACGGGCGGAGAGGAAATCGCAGAATGGCTGCCTGTAATTCCCGCAGACAGGGATGTACTCCTTGCGAAGACGATGCGGTTGCGGCCGATCACGCGGATTCCGGCGGGCAAGTCCCCCTCGCAAAACAAGGGTGCCCGGCGTAATGCACGCCGGGCACCCTCTCCTACCCAACCTGTCCGGGCCCTGCCCGGACATCGTTACCCGCTACAAATCGATACGCTTGCAGGACGCACCCGCCACATCGAAGGGCTTGTCCACGCCGGGTAACGAAACCTTATGTTTTTTTTCATCCATATTGACAACGATATAGACCTTGCGGCCGTCCGGCTTCCGCCACTCGGCAGCCAGCACCGACGCGTCATCGCCGAACCCCGGAATCTTCACGATGGGGTTGTCGCCCGCCGGGGTGAGCTCGCGAATGAAGAGGCCGCCGTACACGACATCGTGCAGGCTGCGGCGGAAATCCATGAGCGTCTTCATGAAACGCGCCTCGCTGACGGCCTGTTCCGACATCAGCGGGATGGGGTCGACCCACCCGATCTGCGAACCCCACAACAACGCCTTCGCCAGTTCGTAACGGAAGTCGCCCAGCGACATCTTATCCGCCTCGCTCGGCGTATAGGTGAAGGCGCTGGTGACGGCACGGTCGGAATAGACCATCGGGAACACCGGCCGGATGATGCAGTTGTCCTCCTCATGGGGCGTATTGACGACCAGCAGCATGTCGAACAGGTCGATATAGCACTCGGCATTCTCCTCGCTGGTCAGGATCCTGTCCTCGAGCAGGTGGTGCGCACGGATCTCGCCGATAAGCCTGCGGTAGCCGTCGTACCAGAAATCGCCGCCCCCGACCGGATGGCCGTGCGCCTCGTTCCAACAGGGTTCGGGCGCCGCCGCAGCGATCTGGTCGATATAGATTCCGTTCACCCCGATCGCGTGTTGCAGGCTGTCCACCAGCCCGATGATCTTCCGGTGCCAGATATCCGTCGAGGGGCAGGTCACCGTATTGAGGACTTTCGACGTGGGGTAAATCTCGGTATAGAGCGAACCGTCGGGTTTACGGCACGACGCGTCGTAACCGCGGTCGCGCTTATAGCTGTCGGCCGCCGGATCCCAGAGCCGGCCGTTGATATAGGGCGTCACACGCGCCCCCAGAAGCTGGGCGTCACGCACCATCCCTGCGAAACGCTCCTGTGCGGGCAGGTAATCGGGATAGTGGGTATCGTAGGGGTAATGATGCCAGAAATACCAGTGCACACCCAGCCCTTGCCCGAAATAGCGGGCGGCACGCCGGACGGCATCGCAGGTCTGGTCGGTCACATGCTTGGCACGCACCCACGCGTCGGCATCGTAACACCACTGCGGGATATTGCGCGAGGCGAGCGGCTTGCTGCCCCATTCGGTCGTGAAGGTAAACGGACGGTACCACCTGACAACGGCATCTTCCCAACCCTTCGGCGTGAAACCCGTGACCGAGACCCACGGCAGGCGGAACGTCCCGTCCGCGATCCATCCGGCCGAAGCGGGAATGGCATCGCTCAATGCAACCGTCGTCGGCGTACACTGCGCCGAATAGGTCTTTCCGCAGCCGCGGCGGTCTTCCGTCCCGTAATAGAAGGCACCCTCGGCATTGTGTACCACGAGGAACTGCATGGCGGAGGCATGCGACGGGTAACGGGCTTCGAACGTAGCGATGTCGAGCGGCTTCTCGACGCCCCAGCCTTCGGTGGTGATGATCCTGCCGTCTTCGGGGCGTTCGATCACGACATTGGGGAATTTCAGATCCGTGACCAGCCACCCGGCGGGCAGGTCGGCCTCTATGTTCCATTGCAGCAGCTCGCCGCCGTCGGGAAGCGTCACGTACATCCGCACGGGATATTTCACCGGCGAGTAGTCCAACGTCAGCTCCCACGTGAACACCAAAGTTTTGGCCCGGGCGTCATCGCGGACTTGCACCCCGCGGTAAACGGCATGTTCGGGTTTCAACTCCGGGTTTTCTCCCTGGGAACCTTTGTATATCAGGATCCACGGCGTTTCGTTCTTACCTGCCCCGACGACCTGTTTCCCGCTGAGCACCAGTTTCTCGATGTCGAAGCTTCCGCTCCCGCTGAAAACGGCCTCGACCGCACCGTTCGACAGGGTGTAGTCTTCGCCGGTACGGCTTGCGGCCGTTTTATCCTGTGCGAATATTTGCGTGTGTAGCAGGAGGCCCGCCACCAGCATACAACAATTTCTAATCATCATTTATTCCGGGTATTTTATTGAATTTTCAACTCAGCGCAGTTCCATGCGGTGCGGCCGGCGTAGCCGGATGCGGGCATAAACGGCAAATATAATATACATAGGTATACCCTGTTAGCCGGTAAGCCCGAAAGTTTACAGGGCAAAAATAAGCAAAAATATTTTACTTACAAACCCAAAAACAGTAAAAAACTTTTCGAATCATTGAAGCGGCAAAAATCAGGGGAGGCAACTATTTCCCGGCAGGAATGATTCGAGAAGAGATGAAGCATAAAAATATAAGATATTGTATTACAAAATTTTAAGAGCCAAGACCGTCTTAATCCGTTAGCCCAAAGCCAAGTAGCTGATAAAAAGGACATTACTTTTTCACAAATATTTCACAGTCCTAAAAACACCAACAACACATTGAAAATCAACATATTATACACACAAACCCAAGGACATGCAAATCATACCGCACCCCTTTAAAGTAAAAAAACTTATCAAAAATAGTAATGATAATAATTTTATTGTTATATTTGTTACCGGATAATGAATACTTTTAACTGAATTTCACAGAAAAAAAAGTACCACACAGGCCGTATGTTGTCGTATATCAAGTTCTTTCGGCATTGACGGCCATATCGGCAGACGAATTATACAACCGACTAATTATTCACCATACCTAAAAACTAAAACGTGCCTATGGTAAAACAGACGAGACCCGAACTATTGACTTCCTGAAAAACACTAATCCAAAGTGCTTCTAGCCAAGCAAGGATCAATCCAACACGTACGGGCCCGCGGCGCCCGACCGACGCCCGAACCGTACAAATCTACATTAAGTAATTATAAATGAGGAAATATGACAATGACTATACAAAAGCTCTTTTGTAAAATAATGCTCCGGTCATTCGTGTTGATACTGGGGCTTATATCGGTTACGGAATTGAGCGCAAATCCCGAATTTGTGTATTCCGCAAGCAGCCTGGAATCGTCTGTTACCGCCCCGCAAGGGGGGGGGAACGTCAAGATGACCGGACGCGTCCTGGACGAGACCAAGGCGGGTGTACCGGGAGCCACCGTGATCGTCAAGGGCAGTACCCGCGGTGTCATCACGGGTAATGACGGTACCTTCTCGATCGACGTAAAGCCGACCGATGTAATCGAGATTTCGTACCTGGGTTATGAAACCCAGAGCATTCCCGTCGGAACGAAGACCAACATCGTGACCGAGCTGGTGCGCAAGGTTTCCGAACTGGAGGCAGTAACCGTAGTCGCATACGGTAAACAGCGCAAGGAGAGTATCATCGGCGCCATCAACACCATCGACGCCGGCGAACTGGAAGTGGCAAGCGGCTCGCTCTCCTCGAACCTCGCCGGCAAACTGGCGGGTATCGTCGTGATGCAGCGTACGGGCGAACCCGGATCGAGCGCCGAGTTCTGGATCCGCGGACAGAGTACGTTCGGTGCCAAAACCACCCCGCTGGTGCTCGTCGACGGTATCGAGCGCGACATGGACTTTGTCGACGCGGACGACATCGCCACGTTCTCCATCCTGAAGGACGCAACGGCGACCGCCCTCTACGGTGTGCGCGGTGCGAACGGCATCATCCTGATCACCACCAAACGAGGCACCGAAATGACGGCGCCCCAGATCCGCGTCAAGGCCGAATTCGGCATTACGCAGCCTGTCCAGCTGCCCAAGCTGGCGAACGCTTCGCAGTGGATCGACTACTACAACGAACTCTACCGCGACAGCGGCAGCACCGAGATGCCGATTTCGGACTATGCCCGCCAGATGTACCTGAGCGGCCGCGACCCCGACCTCTATCCGAACGTCGACTGGGTCAACACCATCTTCAAGGACTTGGCCATGACCGGCCGCGTACACGCGAGCGTCACGGGCGGCTCCCCGAAAATCCGTTACTACGTTTCGGCATCCTACTACACGGAAGGCGGTATGTTCAATGTCGCTGACAACGACCGTTACAATGCCCAGATGAACTTCAACAAGTACAGCTTCCGCTCAAACATCGACATCGACATTACCAAGTCGACGCAGCTGGGCCTTTCGCTCTCCACGCAGTATACGACCAAAAACGCTCCCTGCACGACCACGAACGACCTGTACGCCTACACGATGTACGTTACCCCCGTGGCTACGCCGACCGTATTTTCGAACGGCATGCTGGCAATCCCGCAGGAGTCGGGCTCGGTCAACCCCTACAACATGCTGAACAACACCGGCTACCGGCGTTACAACACCATGGTGGCGCAGTCCCTGCTGTCGCTGACGCAGGATTTCTCGGACATCATCACCCCCGGCCTGAAAGCCAATGTAAAATTCGCATGGGATGCACAGAACGCAACCCTCCTGGAGCGCGCAATGTCCCCCGTGACCTACTATGCCACCGGGCGCGACGAAAACGGCGAACTGATGCTGACCGCTGCCAACCCCAACGGCAGCAACTACATGCGCCTCGCGACATCGGACTCGTCGGGTACGACGGCCATCAATTTCGAGGGCTCGCTTATCTATGAGCGCCTCTTCGCGGAAGACCACCGCGTAAGCGGCATGTTCCTCTACTCGGTACGCAGCAAATCCAAGAACAGGCCCGTCAATTACATCGACGCCTACCCGACAAAGAACATGGGTATCGCCGGGCGTTTCACCTACGCCTTCCGCGACAAGTATTTCGCCGAGTTCAACTTCGGTTACAACGGTTCAGAGAACTTCGCCCCCGGCAAGCGCTACGGCTTCTTCCCCTCGTACGCCGTAGGATACATGATCAGCAACGAAAAATTCTGGGAGCCGCTGCGCGACAAGGTCAACATCCTGAAAATCCGCGCCTCGTACGGTAAGATCGGTAACGACGAGATCGGCGGCAGCCGCCGTTTCGCCTACAATACGACCATGAACACCAATGCCGGCGGGTTCACTTTCGGTGACATGGGACAGACCAACCTGCCCGGCTATTCGACCGGCGAGTACGGCAACCCGGACGTTGCCTGGGAAGAGGCGACGAAGGCCGACGTCGGTATCGAGCTGGGGCTGTTCAACAAGATCAAGATCCAGGCGGACTATTTCTATGAGAAACGCGAAGGCATCTTCATCCAGCGCGAATCCACCCCGTCGGTGGTCGGCACGAAAACGGCGCAGTGGGTCAACCTCGGCCGCATGAAGAACCAGGGTTTCGACATGTCGCTCGAATTCGACCACAGCTTCAACAAGGATTTCAGCATATCGGCACGCGGTAACTTCACCTACAACCGCAACAAGAAACTCTACGACGACAAACCCGACCAGATCTGGAAATACCAGAACCTCGCCGGCTTTGCCAACAACCAGCAGTTCGGCCTGATCGCCGAAGGCCTGTTCGAGTCGGAAGAGGACATCGCCAACTGGCCCAAGCAGGATTTCGGCACCGTGCGCCCGGGTGACATCAAGTACCGCGACGTCAACGGCGACGGCGTGGTCAACACCTTCGACAAGGTGGCCATCGGCTATACGCTCGTACCGGAGATCAACTACGGTTTCGGCGCCAGCGTCAAATGGAAAGGCATCGACGTATCGGTATTCTTCTCGGGCGTGGGCCACGTGACCCGCATCATCCAGGGACAGAACCTCTTCGGCGCTTCGTCGACGATCCTCCGCATGGGACAGATCTTCGAAGATGTGGCCAAGAACCGCTGGACACTCGACAACCAGAATCCCAACGCCCCCTACCCCCGCCTGTCGCTCAACAAGGTGGACAACAACCAGCAACTTTCGACCTACTGGCAGCGCGACATGAGCTTCATGCGTCTGAAAGATGCGGAGATCGGCTATACGCTCCCCGAAAGCATGACCAAGAAATGGGGCCTGTCCAAGATCAGGTTCTATATCCAGGGAAAGAACCTGGTTACATTCAGCGATTTCAAACTCTGGGATCCCGAGGTAAATGCAAATTACGGTAATGTATACCCCCTCATACGTACCTTTGCAATCGGTGCAAATGTCAACTTCTAAAAAAGGATAAGCAATGAAAAAAATACGAATATTCGCAACCGCCCTGTTACTGGCCTTTACGCTGTCCTCCTGCGAGTCGTTCTTCGACGTGGAACTGGACGACCAGGCCAAGATCGAGGATATTTTCCGGCAGAAAACGGAAGTCCAGAAATACCTGAGCCACCTTTACTCCTACATTCCCCAGGAGGAAGAGGTCGTAGGCATGCACGGCTGGACGGTAGGACGTGCGGACGAGTCGTTGTTCTCGTGGTACCAGTGGGTCTACTACACCCAGTTCAGAACCGGCAACTACAGCAGCGCCACGACCAACTTCAATTACTGGCCGGATTACTACATCGGCATCAACCAGTGCTCCATCTTCCTGAAATATATCGACCTCGACAAGGAAGACACCCCGGCGACCCTCGCATACATGAAGGCCGAAGCCCGTTTCCTGCGCGCCTACTACTATTTCCTGCTGTTCCGCCAATACGGCCCGGTATTCATCTGGGGCGACCAGATCGCCGACGAGACGATCGACGGCAAGACCGTAGACCGCCACACCGTACAGCAGAACATCGACTTCATGGTCGGGGAGCTCGACGCGATCAAGAACGACCTGCCGGTACGCACCGACGACATCGGTATCGACGGCAAGCAGTGGGCCGGCCGTGTTACGCGCGGTGCAGCCCTGGCATTGAAATCGCGCATACTGCTTTATGCCGCATCGCCGTTATACAACGGGTGCGACCTTTACAAAGGCCAGATGCAGAACATACGCGGTGAATTCCTCTTCCCGCAGAGCAAGGATGAAACCAAATGGGAAGCAGCCGCACAGGCTGCATGGGATGTCATCGAACTGGCAGAAACGGGCTTATACGATCTCTATAAGGACACGGAACAGACCGACGAATTCACGCGTTACATGTCCTCTTATCAGGGCGTAAGGCTGAAGCCCTGGAACAAGGAGACCATCTGGGGATGGTGGAGCCGCTCGGGCGTTTATTCGTGGCTGGGCGGCACGGGCGGTCTGCTGGCATGCGCCATGCCGGGCATGACGGGTGCTTCGGGCGCCGTTTACCAGGGTTACGGCGGTATCCAGCCTTCGCTGAAGCTGGTCGACAGCTATCCGATGTACACGACGGGACGCTATCCAGTGACAGGCTACCAGGGTGAGAACGACATGTCGAAACCCATCGTCGATCCGCAATCGGGTTATCAGGCGACCGGGTTCACCGATGGGTACAAGCAGCCCGGTATCGACTGGGGCGACGGCATCAAGGCCCATAACAGCTGTATCAACCGCGATCCCCGTTATTACGCCTGTCTGGTGCCCAACGGCTTCTGGTGGCCCAACAAGACGGAGAACATCAAGTTCACCTGCTACAACAATGACGCCTGCACCAATAAGTGGAATGCAGGTGAAGGCGGCGGTATCACCCGCGTAGGTTATGTATGGCGCCGTCTTTACGAAACCAACAAATCGTTGCGCGAGGCTACCGACTATACCACGATGAAAACGGTTTACCCGGCGTTCCGCCTGGCGGAGATCTACCTCAACTATGCCGAGGCCTGCAACGAAAAGCCCCAGCGCGACGAAGCCGCAGCGCTCGAATACCTGAACAAGGTGCGCGAACGGGTGGGCCTGAATAAGATCCAGGAGGCCTATCCCGAGATCCGCGGCAACCAGGAGCTGCTCCGCTGGTGCATCCAGAAGGAGCGCATGGTAGAGTTCGGACTGGAAGCGATGCGCCACTACGACGCCTGCCGCTGGATGATCGCCAAGAAGGAATACCCGAGCGAGAACTGGACGCTGCACGTAAGCGCCACCACGTACGAAGAGTCTTACGAACGCGTGTCCAACGACTACGTCGGTTCGCCTGCCGTTTTCCGCGACAAGGATTACCTCCATCCTATCAATGCGACACAGATGGCCGAAATGACCAACATGACCCAGAATTACGGACATTAATAAATGCTCGAACCTATGAAAATAAATATGTGGAAACTGTTGCTTGCAGGACTGTTTGCTTCGGCCGCCCTGGCCGGCTGCGAGGACAATCGCAACAACTTCATGGTAGACGATACGATTTCATTTGTCAATGAGGAGCAATATGCCGGCGTATCGGTTTATAATGGAAAATATGAATTGGCAATATTGAAGAACGGCAAGGGACAACAGAGTGCCAAAGCGCTCCTCAGTGTTTCGGAAACTGCCCTGGCCGAATACAACACGGCCAACGGCACCAACTATGCGGTGCTGCCGGCAAACTGCTACAAACTCTCTTCTTCGACGGTCGGCTTTTCGGACGGCGACACCCGTAAATTCGTCGAGGTTACGTGGGACGACGCAGCCATCTTCGCCCTGGGCGAGGGTACGGAGTATGCGATTCCGCTCGAACTCACCGTCGCCAACGACGCGCTGGCCGTCGATGCAAACCGCAATGTGAAGATCATCAATCCCAAACGCGCCTCGATCGGCATGGAGAGGGAGCTGGCGGCATCGTTCCATCCCACCGCTACGCACGAGGTGATCTCGTTCGACGGCAACATCGTGCTCGACAATGCCATCTCGACAATGGATCTGACGGTGAACTACACGATCGACAACAGCCTCGTGGACGCCTACAACCAGGCCAACGGGACGAACTACCTGGCTGCGCCCGACGGGTTCGCCACGCTTGACGCCACCAGCTCGCAGATCGCTGCGGGCGAGACTGCGGCCAAGTTCTCGGGCAAGATCAATTCCGACAAGCTCTTTACGGGCAGCAACCTCGACATCGTGGGCGACCTGCTCGTGCCGGTACGCATCACCTCCACGTCGCTGGACGGGATCACCGTCACGACCGAGGTCATGTATGTCCCCTTCACGATGGACAAGGAAGTCAAGGGCCCGTGGACTGTCCTGGAAGGCAACGGCATCGGTTATGCCTACGACCCGCTGCCCCCTGCATGGAGCGTGGCCATCTACACGGCCGAACGGTTGTTCGACGGCTCGTTCTCCGATGAGTGGATTCCTTTCTGGAATACCCCCAATACGTTCCCGATGGTATTCGTCGCAGACATGGGACAGCGACAGGTATTTACCAAATTCCGTATCAGCGACAGCTACAACTACCAGGGGAATGCGCTGAACTATCAGATCTATACCGCCGAAGAGTACTCCGGCGCCGGCACCCAATGGAACCTCGTGGCAAGCGGCAAGCGTGCCTATGAATGGGTGAACTGCGGTACCGACAAGACCGACCCGCGGTTGATCTACGATTACCCTGTCCAGAAGACAATTGCAGGCCGCTACCTGAAATTCGTGATCGTCAATGTCGAGCGTCTCGATGCGACGGGCGACTATATGAACGGGCGCTGCAAGCTGGGCGACGTACAGGGTCTGGGATTCTAACGATAGATGTTGAATAATTAATCCCGTTGTGAGTTCACTCCCTTTCACAACGGGATTAATTTTAATTTTACGAATTACGACTTACCGACTACGATGCTCAAATTCCTGAAAAATATCATTCCGTTCGCAACGGCCGCAGGATCCTTGCTTCTCGCGGGCGGTTGTTCCCGAACCATGTACCCGCAGGGGCAGCACCGCAGAAACCTGCAGCCCCCCACGGATGCCGTGTTATGTTACGGCGGCAGCCACCACCGCACCCCTTTCCTGTGGGACAAGGAACGGCTGGCGCCCTATGTCACCTATGTCGATAAAGAGGGCGGGGAGCACTGGCTCTTCGACGGGTTCATCTTCCTGGAATTCCAGGACACGAACCGTCCCGACGCAGAACTCTACGCCTTCGAGACGGGGCATCTGCGTGACACGGGCGAATCGGCCGGCAAAGCGCAATGGCAGGAGCTGATCGACTATTATTTCACGGACGGCAACGGGGTCGAGGCCCTCGAAGAGGCCGTGAAGGAGGCCGCCGCGCGGTTGGGCAAAGCCCCGCAGAAGCACAAGGTCATCATGGTACTCCCTGACCCGGTGATTCACCGGCACTATATCGACACGACGTCGAGTACGACCTATTGGGGTGCGCTGGATGGCCAGCAGCTGGATTTCAGCAGGAACGAAGACCGCATAGCCGCCTGCAAATGGTATATCGACCGGGTACGGGAGCGGTTCGCCCGGGGCAACTACGAACACGTCGAGCTGGCGGGATTCTACTGGCTGCGCGAGATCGTCACCCGGCCGGTGGACACGCAGTACAGCTACCACCTGACCCGCTCGGACATCATGCTCCCGCATATCGCCGACTACCTCCACAAGCTGGATTATACGTTCAGCTGGATACCCTACTACGGCTCGCGCGGGTACGACGTATGGCAGCAGTTCGGGTTCGACCAGGTCTACCTGCAACCCAACTATTACTGGAAGCCGCAGAACGACATGGATGAGGTTTGCAGACAGATCGACAGCCTGGGCATCGGCATGGAAATAGAGTTCGAACCCACGCTGCTCGACGCACGCGAAGGCAGCGGAACATTCCGTGCGCGGCTGCGCGATTACATCGACTACGCCAAACGACGCAACATCTACGGCAAACGGCCGTTCGCATATTACCCTGGCACCAACGGGTTCTACGACCTCCACGCTTCGGACGACGAGGCCGACCGGGAGTTGTTCGACGAACTTTGCCAGTTCATCATAAACAATCCGTTACGGGCACAACGACCGACAACGGACAGGAAATAACCCATAAACGGATATATTGACCCCGGACGGAAGAGACTGCTCCGGGGTCGGATAAAAACGACAAGACATGACTCGCAGACTTTTTACAGTAGCAATTGCAGTGGTAACAGCCTTGGTTTTCACGCTCCCGACCGGCACCGCAGGCCCGAAGGACAAGCTGTACCCGTGGGAGAGGAAACACAAGAGTCCGGCGACCACGACCGATGCCGTATTATGCTACGGTGCCAGCCATCACCGCAATCCCTTCCTGTGGGACAAGGGGCGCTTCGCCCCCTATGTCACCTACGTCGACCCCGACGGGAAGGAACAATGGCTATTCGACGGCTTCATCTTCCTGGAATCGCAGGATGTCGACCGCCCCGACAGCGGCGCCTACTCGTATATGACGGGCGTGCTGCGCGATGCGGGCGTATCGGCCGGCAAGGAGCAGTGGCAGGAGCTGATCGACTACTATTTCACAAAGGGCAACTGTGCCGACGCCCTGGAACAGGCCGTCAAGGAGGCCACCGCCCGGTTGGGCAAAGCGCCCTGCAAACGCCGCGTGATCATAATGATCCCCGATCCGATCATCCACCGCCACTACATCGACACGACCACCACGACCACCTACTGGGGAGAACTCGGCGGGCGCCGGTTGGATTTCAACAGCAACGAAGACCGCGTAGCGGCCTGCAGGTGGTACATCGACCAGGTGCGGGCACGGTTCGCCCAGGGCGATTACAAATACATCGACCTGGCCGGGTTCTACTGGATCCGCGAGATCGCCGCCCAGCCGCACGACACGGAGTACAGCTACCACCTGACCCGTTCGGACATCCTGCTCCCCGAGATCGCGGACTACCTCCACCGGCTCAACTACACGTTCAGCTGGATTCCGTTCTACGACGCCCGCGGCCATGACGACTGGCGCAAATTCGGCTTCGACCAGGTCTACATGCAGCCCAACCACTACTGGAAGCCGGGAAACGACCTGGATTCCGCCTGCATGAAGATCAACCGTGCCGGGACGAGCATCGAGTTCGAATTCGAGGCTTCGATTCTCAGCGCGGATCCGCACAGCGACATATACCGGGCACGGATGCGCAAATACATGGAATATGCAAAGAAACACGGCATCTACGGCACCCGCCCGCTGGCCTATTACCAGGGGAGCAACGCCCTCTACGACCTCTCGGTTTCCACGGACAAAACGGACAGGGAGTTCTTCCACGAATTCTGCCGTTTCGTCGTAAACAACCCGGTACGGACGCAACACACCGGGAAGGGAAACAAATAAAAAAACCTGACATCCCATGAGGAATTACCGAATTATTTTCACGCTTCTCTGCTGCCTGCCCTTCATCGGTTGCGGGGACGGGGACGACGAACCCTCCCGGGGCCCGAAACCGACCCTGAGCATGACGATCGCATCGTCGGGCGCCAACTCCGTGACGCTGAACATGAGGCGTACGAATGCCTCGTCCGTCAAAATCATACACAAGGCCACGGGGGTCATTACGTCCGAAACGGCTCAGAGCGTCGCCCAGAACGGCACGCAATACACCGGGACGACGGTCGAGATCGACGGCCTGACGGCGCAGACGACCTACACGGTCTTCGCCGTAGCCTGCAACGACTCGGGCGAATACAGCCAGATGCAGTATGTCCGGTTCACTACCGACGCCCCCGGCCCGCAGATGTACCCGTGGGAGCAAAGCCGCAGCGGGATACTCTCCTACACGGACATGGTGCTGTGCTACGGCGGCAGCCACCACCGCACCCCGTACCGCTGGGACAAGGAGCGTTTCGCCCCGAGCGTGAGCTACGTGGACGAACAGGGCAAGGAACATTGGCTGTTCGACAGCTTCCTGTTCATCGAATTCCAGGACAGCAGCCGTCCCGACGGCGGTTATTACGCCTACATGGTGGGGCTGATGAAGGACTACGGATTCTCGGCCGGCAAGACGCAATGGAAAGAGCTGATCGACTATTGGTTCGCCGGCGGCAGCGGCATGGATGCCCTCGAAGGAGCCGTGAAGGACGCTTCGGCACGCCTGGGCGTACCCCCGTCCAAACGCAAGGTCATCATGGTACTTCCCGATCCGATCATCTACAAGGTTTACGACGGCAAGGGCAATGGCAAGGGCGACCCCGGCTCCACGGTTTACTGGGGCGAGCTGAACGGCCGCAAAATGGACTTTTCGACGGCCGAAGACCGCATCGCGGCCTACAAATGGTATGTCGACGAGGTACGCAGGCGTTTCGACCTGGGCAACTACCAGTTTATCGACCTGGCGGGGTTCTACATCATCTCCGAGGAACTCGTCACGCCGGGCGACGGCTGGAACCACGAACTGAAAAAATCGGACGAGATCATCCCTCCGCTTGCGGAATACCTGCATGCGATCAACCAATCTTTGAACTGGATCCCGTACAACCGCGCCGCAGGGTATAAGAAATGGCAGCAGCTGGGCGTAGACTACGCCTATATGCAGCCCAACTATTTCTGGGAGGGACAGAAACCGCTGTCGCAGTTCTTCTCCGACGTCAAGGCCAACGGCCTGGGCATGGAATTCGAGTTCGACGAGGCGCTCCTCGAGGGCAAGGCCGACTGCGACACCTACAAGAAGCGTTTCCGCGAATACATGTCCGGAGCCAGGCTGAACAATGTCTACGGCACAAAGCCGCTGAGCTACTACCACGGCACCAACGCCTTATACGACCTGTCGAAATCGACGGCAGCCAAAGACAGGGAGTTCTACCACGAATTCTGCCGCTTCGTACTCGACAACCCGATGCGCAAATAACGATTAACGATCCGTAAACAGATGAAAAAACTCAAGACCTTCGCATTTTGCACCCTCTTAGCGGCATTGGCCGCAAACCATACGCCCGCCACAGCGGCGAACGGCCCCACGGGCGACGCGGCCCCGGCAACCCGCGATTCCGAACCGAAAATGTACGCCTGGGAACAGGAACGCGACGCGATACCGTCCTATACCGACCTGGTGTTGTGCTACGGCGGCAGCCATCACCGCACCCCGTACCGCTGGGACAAGGAGCGTTTCACCCCGTTCGTGACCTATGTGGACGAGAGCGGCAGGGAGCACTGGCTCTTCGACGGGTTCCTCTGCCTCGAATTCCAGGACAGCAGCCGCCCCGACGGCGGTAAATACGCCTACATGGTAGGCGTGCTGCGGGGGCAGGGCGTTTCGGCCGGCAAACAGCAGTGGAAGGAGCTGATCGACTACTGGTTCGACGGCGACAACGGCGTGAACGCCCTCGAAGCGGCCGTAAAGGAGGCTTCACAGCGGCTGGGCACACCCCCGGCCAAGCGCAAGGTCGTCATGGTAATGCCCGACCCGATCATCTACCGGAAGTACGACGACACGAACGAGTCGACGACCTACTGGGGTTCGCTCGGCGGGCGGCAGATGGATTTCGCCAAGGGCGCCGACCGCGTTGCGGCCTGCAAATGGTATATCGACCAGGTACGCAGGCGCTTCGACGAAGGAAATTACCAGTATGTCGAACTGGCGGGGTTCTACCCCATCTCCGAAGAGATCGTGACGCCGGGCGACGGCTACTGCCACGAACTGAAAAAGTCGGAAGAGGTCATCCCCCAGGTTGCGGAATACCTGCATGCGATCAACCAGAGTTTCTGCTGGATACCCTACAACCGTGCCGCAGGCTACACCAAATGGAAGGAGATGGGCATCGACTACGCCTATATGCAGCCCAACCACTATTGGGACGACAAGGGCGTAAGGCCGCTGTCTCGCTATTTCTCCGACATCAAGGCCTACGACCTGGCGATGGAATTCGAATTCGACGAGAACATCCTCGAGGGGGAGCAGAACTCCGAGGTTTACAAAAAAAGATTCCGCGAGTATATGGAAGGTGCAAAAAAACACGGCGTATACGGACGTAAGCCGCTGAGCTATTACCACGGCACCAATCGTTTTTACGACTTGTGGGCGTCGACGGCGGCAAAGGACAAGGAACTGTTCCATGAATTCTGCCGGTTCGTGATCGACAACCCGCTGCGGCAAAGAACGGCCGCGTCCGGCAAACCCGCCGCCGAGCAGGGATACCGGACGACCGAAATTCAGGATCTGGCCCTGATCTACCAGGGCGGCAGCCACCGGCTGGACTGGACGGTCGATGAATTCATGGAGATCTGCAAAAAGGCCATCACCGCCGACACCTGCGCCGACCCCACTCCTGCCTCCCAGCAACAGCGCAACCCCGCGCAGTCAGGCGACCTGTTCTATCCCGCATAT
>ENA-ORCM01001371-ORCM01001371.1-human-gut-metagenome-genome-assembly--contig:-NODE-1371-length-20623-cov-3.937311_pt1 | contig 20623 bp, 19 predicted proteins | sample MGYA00242906_ERZ507928 | MGnify/ENA primary metagenome ERZ507928 (study PRJEB26167, sample SAMN06115497) | human gut metagenome | host: Homo sapiens | place: China:Shanxi | collected 2015-05-07...
AAAGGATATAGAAAGGACTGTGTTAGTGGAGTTGCTAAAAATGGACTACAAGCAATTTCTAACTCAGGCATTAGAAGGAATGATGGAGAATGGATTAATTATACACCTGACATAGCGGATATTATTACAGTAGATGTGAGTATCTCACCGGTATCATGCAAAATGTATGATAGGGCAGGTATTTTAAAAGATTACACAAAAGAACAGCTTGGAATATTTTCAGAAGGAAAAGACGATTCAGATTATCTTGTATTTACTGTTGATATAAAAAATAACGGACAGGAGGCTGTAAGCATAAACCGTCTGGCATCATTATTTATCTATTGTACAGAATTTAATGGTGACAGCAACTCTCTGGAAAGGATGAATACTGATATTAAGACAGTGGCATCAGGTGAAACACAGAGAGTACAATTTGTAACCAACATAAAGTATAAGGATGCATGGATGGTTAATAGCAGACAGAGATATGCAGAGTCTGATGTTTACATAGTTATGTCACAGTATCCATTAGAGAGAAGAATGGTATTTTCTATTGAATAATTAATAAAGGGGGATTTTATGAAGTGGAGAATCTGGAAAAGACCACCGGAGTGGAAAAAGATATCATTGTATGCTGTTGTTATTTTAGTTTCATTATTTGTGTGTGAATTTGCATTTGCAGCAAGAAAGGCAAAGGGCGTCACATGCGTGAAAGATTTTATTATTACATATAATTACAGGGTTGTTCCTTATATAGCAATTCCTGTTATTATGGTTCTTTTAATATCGTATTTTAGAAGAATGTATGATGATAACAGAATGGTGCGGTATGTTAATATAAGAAATTTTTACATTTCTGTAATTGGTGGGGGAATTGGCAGGATTGTATTATATGTAGTTATTATGACCGTCTGGATGTTTATAGGCGGTGTTGTATCGACACATGGAATTATTGACAACTGGCAGTCAAAAAATGCGATGGCAAAGAGAGTTTATGGAGCATATCTTACAGACACAAAGTTTATCACAGTGTTTTCAGGAATTTTCATAACATTAATTTTAATGATGATTATAAACATGGAAATGCTGATGATAATACACAGATATATACATAGCTGGATTGCCGGATATTTTATATGCATAGTACTTAATCTGTATATGCTGGTTGAGCAGGGAAATGCCAGAGTGCTGAAAACATTTATAACATACAGGGTATACCAGAATGGATGGAGATACAGCAGTCTTGTGTATATGGCTGTGATAGTGGCTGTACTGCTTATGGTTATATTATTGATGGGAAAATGTGACAGTTTAAGGAGAAATCGATGATGTTTTGGAATATTTTAAAAAATGATATAGCGCGTGGGATATTTAAAAGAAAATATTTATACATAATATCGACTGTTGTAATAGCTGCACTGGTAATTATTGCTGATATGAGTCTGGGAAGAAAAACCGGTTCACATGGATATACAGGTCAGGTATCAGTGGGGGATTTGTTTCAGGTGTTTTACAGGGGCAGCAGAATAATTAAACCAGACAATATGGCAGAATTTTATATATCAGAACAGTATCTGTTTATGGTTCTTGGCATTGCATTTATTGTAGGAAACTATTGCGTCAGGGATTTTGGCAGTGTGGGTATGCAGATAATAATCAGATGTGGAAGCATTGGCAAATGGTTTGCAGGTAAAGTTATGTGGTGTTTTGCAAGTGCTTTATATATGACAGCGTTGACGGATATATTAATTGTAATTATAAGTGTAATTCATGGATATGAACCGGGACTGGATGTGCATATGGAAGTGCTTCGTATATATGGATATCCAGAGAATGTAACAAATGTGGCAGCAGGTAAAATAGTGGTTATGAGTCTGGTTCTTCCGTTGCTTTCATTATTTGCCATAGCACTGGTGCAGATGTTTTTATCAATGATATGTTCGTCTGTAATAGCACTTTTACTTATATCAACAGGAATGATAATAACGATATTTTCAGGAAATGTATTACTGGTATTCAATGGTCTTATGTGTATGAGAAATAATATATATACTGCTGGAGGAACAGACAGTATTCATATGATGATTGCTGATGTTGTAATAATACTTATATCCATAATAGCAGGATATATATATGTCAGCAGGATGGATATATTAAATGCAAAGGAGATATAGTGTATGAGGGTTGTATTAAGAAATGTGTGTAAAGATATAAAAGGAGCAAGAGTTCTTGATAATGTTAATCTTGAACTTGAAAGTGGCATGGTATATGGTTTTAAGGGAAAGAACGGTTCTGGAAAAACCATGCTTATGCGTGCTATAAGCGGGCTTATAAAAGTGAAGGGTGAAATTGAGATTGATGGGAAAATACTGGGAAAAGATTTTACATTTCCACCAAGCATAGGAATTCTTATAGAGAATCCTTCGTTTGTGGCGGAATATACGGGATTGAAGAACCTTGAGATGCTGGCATGTATTAAGAATAAGATTGAAATTGAAGATATAAGACATGTAATGGAGCAGGTGGGACTGGATCCTGACGATAAGAGAACCTATAAAAAATATTCACTTGGAATGAAGCAGAAGCTTGGAATAGCAGCGGCATTTATGGAAAAACCTGATATCATAATTCTTGATGAGCCTATAAATGCGCTCGATGAAGCGGGTGCAAAACAGGTTCACAAGATACTTGAGGAGCAGAAAAAAAGAGGAGCACTTATTATAATTGCCTGCCATGACAAGGAAGAACTTGAAATGCTGTCAGATGAGATAATTGAGATTTATGAGGGCAGGATTGTTGCCGGGGAAAAAGAGTGATTATGAAATGGACTTAAAAACTAAGGCAGTTAATTCTTATATAAGGGATTAACTGCCTTTAAGTTTTTTATATGAATAATAAAATTATCTCTGAACTTCATTACCAGCATCAGAGAAAGCGAGCTTCATAACTTCATCTACTGTAACTAAGTTGTAATCTCCGCTTACTGTATGCTTTAAGCAGCTTGCAGCATTAGAAAATTCAACGGCTTTCTGAGGATCAAAGTTATTAATAAGGCTGTAGATAAGACCAGCGCAGTAAGCATCTCCGGCACCGATATAGTCAAGAATGTGCATAAAGAATTCTTTGCTGTAGTAAGCCTTGCCTTCTGTGTAAATCATTGACTGGAGCTTAAATGTTGTGATGGATGTTTCTGTTCTCCATACAGATGCAACCATCTTGAATGGGAATTTCTTCATAAGTTCCCTGGCAATGTAAGCATTTTTCTCCTCGCCATTAGCGTCGGCAGGATTCATAGAGAAGATACCGATAGCGTCATCTTCGTTAGCGATACATACATCAACATACTGGCAGATACGAGACATTGCCTCACAAGCCTTTTCACTTGACCAGAGCTTGCTTCTGTAGTTTAAGTCACAGCTTACAGTCATGCCTTTTTCCTTAGCCTTCTGGCAGGCTGTGATACAGATGTTAGTCATCTCATCAGAGATTGCAGGTGTGATTCCTGAAAAATGGAACCATGTTGCACCGTCAAATATTTCGTCCCAATTAAAGTCATCAGCAGTAGCAAGCGCAAATGCAGAACCTGCTCTGTTATAGATAACGTTAGTTGGACGCTGGCTTGTCTTCTTCTCAAGGAAGTAGATACCAATCTGGTCGCCGCCACGCACGATATGGTCTACGCCTACGCCGTACTGACGGAGTGAGTTGATTGCAGCCTGTCCGATTATATGTTTTGGAAGCTTTGTTACATAATTAGCATCAACATCAAAGTTAGCAAGGGACACAGCAGTATTGGCTTCTCCACCTCCATAAACAGCCTCAAATGCATTGCACTGAGTAAATCTTGCGTTGTTCTCAGGAGAGAGACGAAGCATAATTTCACCAAATGTAACAATCTTATCTTTCATTTTTCTTAATCCTTTCTCAATATCAGATTTCCTAAAATAAATATACAAGAATATATTTTAGCACATTATGGCGAAAAATGGGAGTAAAATGTTCTTGATTTGATACATATTTTTTACTATAGTTACATGTGAAGTAAATATGTGCGTGAAGATTTATAATCTTTTGTACACGTTTGAAAGGATTGAATAATGTTAAGAAATGTTTCATTAGAAGATATATCGGATGGCAGACTGTATACTGAGAATGACCTTGTGCGTGTTGATACTAACTCGTGTAAGGGCTGTCAGACTGTATGCTGCCAGAATATGGGAAGTACGATTGTGATTGACCCATATGACTGTTACAAGCTCACAACCGGATTGGGCAAAACATTTGAACAGCTTACGATGAACGAGCTTGAGTTAAATGTTGTGGATGGTCTTATTATGCCTAATTTAAAAATGCAGAAATCAGACGGAAGATGTGCTTTTCTTCGTGAAGATAATCTGTGCAATATACATACGATAAGACCGGGAATATGCAGAATGTTCCCACTTGGAAGATACTGGGAGGATGAGACACATTTTAAATATATTGTGCAGAAGGGCGAGTGTAATAAGGATAATCTATCGAAGATTAAACTGAAAAAATGGCTTGGCATCGAGGGACTTGCGGAGTATGATTCTTATATTGTCAGATGGCATGAGTATGTGAAGCAGCTTCAGGCGGCACTACCGGGACTTTCAGAGGATAATGTGAAGATTCTTAATACATTTAACTTAAGAGTGTTCTATATGACGACATATGCCGGATGTGCTGATGATAAGGCATTTTATGCGGAATTTGACAGAAGACTTGCGATGGCTAAGGAAAAGCTGGGACTGATGTAGGATTGGTTCACAGGTGACAGAAAGGAAGATTGATTTTATGAAGACAGATTTATTTCATATAGGAAAGTTCGTAATTCATGGTTATGGATTGATGATTGGCATAGGTTTTGTGCTGGCACTGCTTGTTGGTGAGTACAGGGCTAAGAAAATGGGAATGAAAGAGGAGGCTCTTATTGATATTGCGATAATTGCGGGAGTATCGGGATTTCTTGGAGCAAAGCTGTTGTATATAATAGTGAGCTTTAAGGATTTTATAGAAGATCCTATAGGTGTGCTTGGCTCATCGGGATTCGTTGTTTATGGCGGACTTATTGCAGGTGTGCTGTGTAACCTTATATATGTAAAGATTAAAAAGTTATCATTCCTTGAGTATTTTGACCTGGTAATGCCGGAGATAGCGCTGGCACAGGGCTTTGGACGAATCGGCTGTTTTCTTGCAGGGTGCTGTTACGGAAGACAGACAGATGCAGCCTGGGGAGTTGTTTTCCCGGCTGGTTCACTTGCACCATCAGGAGTTAAACTGATTCCTACACAGCTTATATCATCGGGGGCAGATTTTCTTAATATGGCGTTTCTTATGATAATAGCAGCTAAGTTTTCTTATACTGCTGTTATGAAGCGCAAGGCTGACGGTAAGGAAACTGCCGGAAAGCATATGGCAGCAGGTAATATTGGATTCTTATATTGCATAACGTACGGACTTGGAAGATTTGCAATTGAGTTCTTAAGAAACGATTACAGAGGTGAGGTCGGAATATTCTCTACATCGCAGTTTATCTCTCTTTTCATTGTGTTACTTGGTGTGGTTGCGATGGCTGTTAATCATAAGTTGAAAAATGCGGACAGATAGAAATACTAATATGGACTAATCAGCGTTGTATTATAAATTACACTGGCTGGTTAGTCTTTTTTATTGCCTTTTATCTGCAATGTTTTAATAAAAATACATAATTTATTAAAATGTGACAAATAATGCTGGACATATTGTTAATATGTAAACATAATAAAGCGAACGACAATTTAATACATGGAAATCAGTACATTTTAGTTAATATAATAAATATTTGTATATTTGGGGAATGTTTATTATTAGAATCTGAGAGGGTAGAATATGGAGAAATATATTGGAAAATCAGTATATAAGGGTACTGCTATCGGACCAGTTAATGTCCTAAAGAAAAGTGAAAGTCTGATTAAGCGTGTACATGTTGAGAATGTTGATGAAGAATTAAGACGTCTGGACAAAGCTAAAGAAAAGACGCTTCAACAGCTTGCCAGACTGTATGATAAGGCATTAAAGGAGGTTGGTAAAGTCAATGCAGAGATATTTGAAGTGCATCAGATAATGCTTGAAGATGAAGATTATCAGGATGCTATTCATAATATGATATGCAATGAGAATGTTAATGCAGAATATGCGGTGTCAATAACAGGAGATAATTTTGCTGACATGTTTGCTAATATGGATGATGATTATATGAGGGCACGTTCAGCGGATGTAAAGGATATATCTAATCGTCTGGTGAGCAATTTGAGCGGTGAAGAGCAGCCTGACTGGGAAAACACAGAGCCATCAATTATTGTGGCAGATGATTTGACACCGAGTGAAACTGTACAGATGGATAAGAATAAGATTTTAGCATTTGTGCTTGTACATGGTTCGGCTAATTCCCATACAGCAATTCTTGCAAGAATGATGAATATTCCGGCATTAATTGGTGTACCAATTGAGTTAGAATCCTTACCCAATGGAGTTAATGCAATTGTAGACGGTCAGAATGGAATTTTCTACCTGAATCCGGATGAGAATCAGATAGCACAGGCTAAGGAAGCCCAGCAGAAGGAACAGGAACAGAAAAAGCTGCTTGCTAATTATAAAGGAAGAGAGTCAGTCACAAAGAGTGGCAGAAAGATTAACCTTTATGCGAACATTGGCAATGTATCTGATGTTGCTTATGTATTAGAAAATGATGCTGAAGGAATAGGATTATTCAGAAGTGAGTTTCTGTATCTTGGAAGAGATGAACTTCCGGACGAAACAGAACAGTTTAATGCATATCGTCAGGTATTACAGATGATGGCAGATAAAAAAGTAGTTATTCGTACACTTGATATTGGGGCAGATAAAAAAGCAGATTATCTTGGACTTGGCAAGGAAGATAATCCTGCGTTGGGTTATCGTGCCATAAGAATATGTCTGGAGCAGCCGGATATATTCAAAACACAGTTGAGAGCATTATTAAGAGCTGCTAAATATGGTAATTTATCTATAATGTATCCAATGATTATTTCTGTAGAAGAAGTTGTAAGTATTAAGAAGATTGTTGCTGAGGTGGCAGAGGAACTGGAGAATGAGAATATTCCATATGAGATTCCAGAGCAGGGAATTATGATAGAGACACCGGCGGCAGTTATGCTAAGTGAGGAACTGGCAGAGCTTGTAGATTTCTTTAGTATAGGTACCAATGACCTTACACAGTATACACTTGCAATTGACAGGCAGAATAACAGACTGGACAGATTTTATAATCCGCATCACGAGGCAGTTCTCAGAATGATTGAGATGACCGTACAGGGTGCACATAAGCATGGTAAATGGGTAGGAATCTGTGGAGAACTTGGAGCAGATACTACTCTTACAGAGAGATTTATTAAGATGGGTATAGATGAGCTTAGTGTATCGCCATCAATGGTACTTGGTGTTCGTAGCAGAATATGTGAAATGGAGTGATAAGTGATGAAAATATATAAAGCAAAAGATTATGCTGATATGAGCAGAAAGGCAGCTAATATTATATCAGCACAGATTATTATGAAGCCGGAATGTGTACTTGGACTTGCGACTGGTTCAACGCCAGTTGGGTTATATAAGCAGTTAGTAGAATGGTATAAAAAAGGTGACTTGGATTTTTCAGCAGTTAAGACTATTAATCTTGATGAGTATAAGGGACTCAGTCAGGACAATGATCAGAGTTATTATTATTTTATGCATAAGAATTTATTTGATAATGTGAATATATCAGTTGATAATACTCATATTCCTAATGGAATGGAGCAGGATTCGGAAAAAGAATGTAACAGATATTCTGAACTGATTAAGTCTCTTGGTGGTATTGATTTACAACTTCTTGGAATAGGTCATAATGGACACATAGGATTTAATGAACCATCAGATTCATTTGAAAAACAGGTTCATTGTGTTGATTTAACAGAATCTACAATAGAAGCTAATAAGAGGTTTTTTGAATAAGCAGAAGATGTTCCAAGACAGGCATACACAATGGGAATCAAGACAATAATGCAGGCAAAGAAGATTCTGGTTGTTGCAAGTGGGGAAGATAAAGCACAGATTGTGAAAGAAGCCTTTTTTGGACATATTACACCATATGTTCCTGCATCAGTTTTGCAGCTGCATAATGATGTAACACTGGTAGCAGATGAAGCAGCTCTTAGTAAGATTTACTAAAGCTTATTAACTTGGTGGATAGAAGGTTGAGAAGATATGATTATAAAGAATGCTGATGTTTATACACAGGATAATGTATTTGTTAAGGGGGATGTCGTTGTAGATAACGGTACATTCACCAAAGTGCTGGAAGCCCCTGATTATGTTGGCAATGAAGTTGTAGATGCTACAGGACTTAAGATGATTCCCGGACTTGTTGATATTCATTTTCATGGATGCAAGGGTGCAGATATGTGTGATGGAACTAAAGAGGCACTTGATATAATTTCCCGGTATGAGGCTTCTGTCGGGGTGACGAGTATATGTCCGGCAACCATGACGATAGCTAAGGAAGAACTTGTTGAAGTTATGAAGAATGCCGGAGAGTATTCATATAATGGTGGAGCCCATCTGGTAGGAATTAATATGGAGGGACCTTTTATAAGTCCACAAAAAAAGGGTGCACAGGCAGCAGAGAATATTATGCATTGTAATTATGAGTATTTCTGTGAACTTCAGAACGCTGCACATGATTTAATTAAGATTGTTGATATTGCACCTGAAGAGCCGGTGGCAATGGATTTCATAGATAAAGTAAAAGATAATGTTGTGGTTTCGATTGCACATCCTGCAGCGGATTATGATACTGCGATGGAGGCAATTCAACATGGTGCAACTCATGCAACACATTTATACAATGCAATGCCCCCTATGAATCATAGAAAGCCTGGTGTTATAGGTGCAATAAGAGATTCATATCAATGTCATGCAGAACTGATATGTGATGGAGTTCATATTCATCCATCAGTAATACGGGCAACATTTGCTATGTTGGGTGCGGGACGCATAATACTAATCAGTGACAGCATGAGAGCAACAGGATTAGAGGATGGCGAATATACTCTTGGAGGACAGCCTGTAGTGGTAAAAGGTAATCTGGCAACCTTACATGATGGAACAATTGCCGGCTCAGCAACTAATTTAATGGATTGTCTTCGATATGTCGTTAAAAAAGCAGGGATTTCATTAGAAACAGCTGTTATGTGTGCAACAGAGAATCCGGCAAAGGAAATTGGTATATATGATAAAGTCGGAAGTATTTCTGTAGGAAAACAAGCAGATTTCGTGCTTATTGATGATGAATTGAATATTAAGAGAGTATATATTGATGGAAAGGAGATAATATGCTAGGTTTTTTCAAAGGAAAGTCAAAGGATAATATTATTTATTCTCCATGTAAAGGAAAAGTGGTGCCAATTACTGAAGTTTCAGATCCAACATTTTCAGAAAAGGTTCTTGGAGATGGATTTGCAGTAATTCCTTCTGAAGGAAAGATATATGCTCCGGCAGATGGTGAGATTTCAATGGTGTTTGATACTCTTCATGCTGTGACAATGACAACAAGTCAGGGAACGGAATTATTGATACATATTGGGCTGGATACGGTAACGCTCAAGGGAGAACCATTTATTTCACATGTTTCAGGTGGTCAGCAGGTAAAAAAGGGTGATTTACTTTTAGAGGCTGATCTTGAAAAAATAAAGTCGGCAGGATTGGATACGATTACACCAGTCCTTATATGCAATACCGACGATTATAATAAAATTAATCTAATAAAGGAGGGTGAGGTATCTATTGATGATGAAGTTCTGAAAATATCATAATTACTCAGGATTTCACAATGTGCGTGATTGGGATTACCCCGATTAATAATGATATAAAGGAGGAGAAAAGTATGAAATTTCTTCAAAAACTGGGAAAAGCGTTAATGCTTCCTGTGGCAGTACTGCCTATATGTGGTATCCTTATGGGTATCGGTTATATGCTGTGTCCAGAAACTATGCAGGGTGGAGATATTAAGGGCGCAGCTGATATGATTGGTCTGTTTCTTGTAAAAGCTGGTGGAGCTTTAATTGATAACATGGCAATCCTTTTTGTAATTGGTGTCGGTGTAGGTATGTCAGATAAAAATGATGGTACCGGAGGAATTGCGGCACTTGCTTCGTGGCTTATGATGACAACACTTCTTTCTACAAAGTTTGTTACAGTAATTATACCTTCTATAGCAGACAGTGCAACTAAAACTCTTGCATTTAACAAGATTGAGAATCCATTTATTGGTATTCTTGCTGGTATAATCGGTGCTATGTGTTATAACAAGTTTAAAGATACAAAATTACCAAACTGGTTATCTTTCTTTAGTGGAAAACGATGCGTAGCAATTGTTTCAGGAGTAGTATCAATTCTTGTATCTGTTGTGTTATTATTTGTATGGCCATTACTGTTCGGCGCATTAGTAAGCGTTGGTAAGGCAATTGTAAAGCTTGATATTGTTGGTGCAGGTATCTATGCATTCTTGAACAGATTGTTAATTCCTACCGGATTACATCATGCGTTGAACAACGTATTCTGGTTTGATACTATCGGACTTGGAGATTTACAGCACTTCTGGGCAGGACAAACATCAAGTGATGTTTCATGGAGTCTTGGAATGTATATGTCAGGCTTCTTCCCATGTATGATGTTTGGTATTCCAGGTGCAGCTTTAGCTATGATTAAATGTGCAAAGCCAGCTAAGAAAAAAGTAGCTATAGGACTTGTTGCTTCTGCAGCATTATGTGCATTTATCTGTGGTGTTACAGAACCATTTGAATTTGGTTTCATGTTCCTTGCTCCTGGACTCTATGTTATCTATGCACTTCTTTATGGTATATTTACAATGATTACAGTTGCATTAGGCTTCAGAGCAGGATTTAGTTTCTCAGCAGGTGCTACTGACCTGTTATTCTCATCATCTCTTCCGGCAGCACAGAAGACATGGTTGATAATTCCTCTTGGTATAGCAGCATTCTTCGTATTCTATTTCGTATTCTTATTTGCCATTAAGAAATGGGATTTAAAGACTCCTGGCAGAGAAGATGATGATATAGAAGCAGAAAAGAAAGTTGAACTTGCAAGTGACGATTATACAACAATTGCAAAGACAATTCTTGAAGGCTGTGGCGGAAAAGAGAATATTGCAAGCATAGATAATTGTATTACAAGACTGAGACTTGAAGTAAAGGATATTACACTTGTTAATGATAAGGTTATTAAATCAGCTGGTGTTGCTGGTGTTATGAAACCTGGAAAGACATCTGTACAGGTTATTATAGGAACTAAGGTACAGTTTGTTGCGGATGCATTTTCTAAGCTTTGTGAATAATTAAAATGTTAAAATAAAGATAATATAAAAATCCCCGGTAAGACTGTCAGAACAGCAGCTTATCGGGGATTATTTCATGTGTTACTTTACCATGCTTAAAAATTCTTCATCAGATATCTTAGAATTCATTACAGCATTCTTAATTGCAGTGGACATAACGCGGGCAGCAAGTGTTCCTGCGAAGTTGATATCAACACGTACTGCTTCGCTGTCGCCTCGTTTTGCAGTGCTTGCAGCATATATTGTATCTCCGTCTGCCATTGTGCCGACTGGATTAATGCAGCGTGCATACGCATTTCTTGCCATAGATGCAATTTTGTTAAGTTCAGCCTTGTTAAATGCAGCGTTGGTTATAACCGCACCGATTGTTGTGTTGCCTGTGAACATATCGCGAGGTGCCATGAACTGATAAAGTGCTTCTTCACAGCTTACATACTCGGTTCTGTCAGCGTTCTTAAGTCCGGCAAGCTTTTTACCGGTTTCATAATCTGATATATCTCCAAGTGCATTTACAACAACAATTGCTGTCATTGTAAATGTGCCTGTCTTAACTGAATATATTCCAAGTCCTGACTTTTCAGCCTGCTTCATTCCCATAATCTTTCCGACAGTCGCACCTGTTCCGGCACCGATACAGCCCTGAACGGGGTCGTTGCTATTCGAATTGGCAGCGGTGGAAGCATCAGTATTGACAACACCGGCCTTCATAAGTGCCTGAATGCAGGCCTCATATCCCATAGTACTGTCCGGGCGTACTTTAGAGCTTCCATAGCCAAGATCAAATATGCATGACTGGCATACAAGTGGAACAAGTGAAACGCCTGTGTTATATCCTATACCATGTTCTTCAAGACATGTCATAACTCCGTCAGATGCGGCAAGACCGTATGCTGAACCGCCTGACAGCACGATGGCATTAATGGGATTGTCAGCAGTCATAGGCATAGTAAGAGGTGTTTCTCTTGATGCCGGACCGCCACCGCTAATGTCACAGCCTGCTGTAGCTCCGTCTGGAAAATATATAACAGTTACACCAGTGCCAGCTTCCTTATTGGAAGCATGACCTAATCTAAAATCATTAATATCATTAACTGAAATCTCTGTAAACAAAACTAATCCTCCGTTGATTAATGTCCGATTTATTCAATCAAAGTGACTGATTAATTCTGGTTAAGCTTAAGTGCAGCATATAATGCACGGGAAACCACACTAGCAACAATAAAGCAGATTCCTGCCTCAATAAGTCCCTGAACACCAACAAATAATACTACGAATATAAGTGGGTTCTTAGCTCCGAGTGCAGTAACGAAGGCCTGTACATAATCTGTATTATAGAAGAAGAGAACAAGTGAACTCATGAATAATAAAGTATTAAGTAAAGGACAGCAAAGACTTGCTATATAATAAGAAAATTTCTTAACCCCCTTAATACTATGAAGTCCCTTGAATATAAGTCCTGTAAGGAAGCCTTCAAGAGTTCTTGTTACTACTGTTGTCACAAATGTACCAAATGGATTAATTCCGAGAAGAACAGTTCCCATTGCGCCTCCAACAAAGCACTGATAAAAGCTTGTAAGTCCGAATGCCAGACCACAGATTAAACCGCCGACAGGTCCTAAGATGATAGCACCTACAGCTACAGGAACAGTTAAAAGGGTGATAGAAAGTCCAGGGGTACGGATGTAGCCTAATGGGGTCAGTGACATAACGAGTATGACCGCAACCATAAGTGCCAGCTCCACCATGTACTTAGTGTTGAACTTCGTTGCAGAAGTTCGAGTTGCATTAATAGTATTCATATTGTCTCCTTTGCGGAAAGGTATGCAGCCCTTCCGGCTTGTTAAGATACATCTCCGAAAAACGGATGACGTTCGCGCGTATAATAACACATATATTGTTATTATTCAAACATTCTTTATAAATTATTTATAAAAATACATTTGACATTAATTTACTATGATGAAAATCGGTGTTAATATAAGAAACGCTTATTTATTATTGAAAGCAGATTTTTGAAAATATTTATCAATAAAGATGGGAGAGTGTTTATGAGCAGAATTATTAAAAATGTGCTGCCATACTGGAAGTCGATAGTGCTGGTATTTGCACTGCTTATTGTTCAGGCAGTGTGTGACTTGTCGCTTCCTGCGTATACTTCAGATATCATTGATACAGGTATACAGAATGGAGGCATAGAGCATACTGTGCCAGAAAAGATTACTAAGGAAGAATTTGACACTGCGAAGCTTTTTATGACAGAGGAAGAAGCACAGCTGTGGGAACAGTCGTATTCTTATAATGAAGATGATAATGTCTATGAATTAAGTGTCAAAGGTTCTAAGAACAAGACTGATTTAGACGACACACTTTTTACAGCACTTATAATTAACAACCAGATGTCTTCAGTGACTGAAAGTGCATTCAAGAGCCGTATGGCAGAGCAGATGCATGTAAGTGAAGAACAGCTTGCCAATGTTTCGGTAGAAGATATTGGAAAGTCTATGGGCGTGGAACTCACTACATTTACACAGATGATGGAAGATTCGGATGGTAATGAGGTTGAAACTACATGTGTGGATATGAGACAGATAGTGAAGGCAATGTATAGTGCAGGGGCTATGAGTAAGGATGATATCCTTTCTATGAGAAGTGAATTCCAGAAGACTATTGATACTATGGGAAAGACTCTTGTTTCGTCTATGGGTGTTGCTTATGCAAAGAGCATGGATGCCAAGGCAGGAATGGACATGGATTCTATTCAGACTAAGTATTTGTGGGCAGCTGGTCTTAAGATGGTTGCCATGGCACTTCTTATGGCGGTTACTTCTGTATGTGTAGGCTTCCTTGCATCAAGAGTTGGTGCAGGCGTTGCAAGAGATATGAGAGGAAAGCTGTATTCTAATGTCATGGGATTCTCTAATGCTGAGATGGACAAATTCTCTACAGCGTCACTTATCACAAGAACAACTAATGATGTACAGCAGGTTCAGATGGTTACGGTTATTATGCTGAGAATGATTCTGTATGCACCAATTCTTGGTGTTGGAGGAATTATAAAGGTTGTTGGAACGGGAGCCGGCATGGGCTGGGTTATAGTTATGGCTGTTGCGGTTATCATTGCATTTGTAATGCTTCTTATGGTAATTGCGATGCCTAAGTTCAAGCTTATGCAGAAGCTGGTTGATAATGTCAATCTTGTATCCAGAGAGATTCTTACAGGCCTTTCCGTAATAAGAGCCTTTGGAAGAGAGAAGAAGGAAGAGGAAAGATTTGACGAAGCTAATAAGAAGCTTACTAAGACAATGCTCTTTACTAACAGAACAATGACATTCATGATGCCAAGCATGATGTTTATCATGAATGGTTTGTCAGTTCTTATCGTGTGGGTTGCCGCACACAGAATTGATGCCGGAGTTATGCAGGTAGGTTCTATGACTGCATTTATAACATATTCGATGCTCATAGTTATGTCATTCCTTATGCTTACAATGATGTCTGTAATGCTCCCAAGAGCGATGGTTGCAGCTGACCGTATAGATGAAGTTATTAATACACATTCTTCAATAGAAGACTCTGAGAATCCTGAGACAATTGAGTCTGCAAAGGGTGTAGTTGAGTTTAATCATGTAAATTTCATGTATCCGGGTGCTAAAGCGAACGCACTTGAGGATATTACATTTAAAGCAGAGCCGGGTAAGACTACAGCAATTATAGGAAGTACGGGCTGTGGGAAAGTCAACGCTCGTTAATCTTATTCCAAGATTGTATGATGTTACAGGAGGAAGCATTACTATTGATGGTCATGATATAAGAAATATCTCTATGCATGACTTAAGAAGTGAGCTTGGTTACGTGCCTCAGAAGGGAATGCTTTTCTCTGGTACTATTGCAAGTAATTTAAGATTCGGTAATCCTGATGCAAGCGATGAAGATGTCGTTAAGGCAGCACAGATTGCACAGGCAACTGAGTTCATTGATAATAAGGCTGAGAAGTATGACAGTCCTATAGCACAGGGCGGTACTAATGTTTCAGGTGGTCAGAGACAGAGACTCTGTATTGCGAGAGCATTGCTTAAAAAACCAAAGGTTCTTATTCTTGATGATTCGACAAGTGCTGTAGATACTGCAACAGACGCAAAAATCAAACAGGCATTTGCCCAGAAAATTCCGGGAACAACAAAGCTTATAGTTTCGCAGAGAATTTCAAGTATTCAGGATGCCGACAGAATTATTGTTCTTGAAGATGGAAAAGTCAGTGGCTTTGATACACATGAGAATCTTATGGAAAATAACAAAGTTTACCGCGAAATCTGTGAAGTTCAGATGCAGGGCGGCGGCGATTTCGACGAATCGGCAGAATAGTGAGAATAGGAGGAAGACATGAAAAATAAAAATGAGAACAAAGAGAAGAATCCGCTTTTATTATTAAAAAGACTTCTTTCTTATATAGTAAAAAATTATAAATTGGCATGTTTCATGGTGGTCGTTTGCATATTGGTTTCGGCACTTACGACATTATGTGGAACTTTATTTATACAGAAACTTATTGATAATTACATTGTGCCTCTTACCCAGATGGCAGTTCCTGATTATTCACCGCTTGCACAGGCTCTTTTAAAACTTGTAGCAATATTTGCAGTGGGTGTTTTATGTTCCTACGGATATAACAGAATTATGGTAAATGTTGGTCAGGGTACTATGAAAAAGCTCCGTACAGAGATGTTTACTAACATGGAATCACTTCCAATCAGATATTTTGATACACATGCACATGGAGATATAATGTCGGTATATACAAATGATATTGATACATTAAGACAGCTTATAAGCCAGAGTATTCCACAGGTTCTTAATTCACTTATAACACTTGTATCAACATTTGTAAGTATGATAGTTCTTGATATACCACTTACAATTGTATCTGTTATTATGGTTGCAATTATGCTTTTTGTGACATCAAAGCTTTCCGCTGCATCTGGCAGATATTTCATTGAACAGCAGAAAGATATCGGTAAAGTAAATGCTTATATTGAGGAAATGATGGAAGGCCAGAAGGTTGTTAAGGTATTCTGTCATGAGCAGGAAAGTCTTGAACAGTTTAAGCAGATTAATAACAAGTTAAGAGAAAGTGCCAACAATGCTAATAAAATTGCAAATATTACAATGCCTATCAATGAAAATATAGGAAATATAAGTTATGTTTTGTGTGCACTTGTAGGTGGTGTGCTTGCATTAAGCGGCTTTTCAGGACTTACAATTGGTACACTTGTAGCATTTCTTTCATTAAACAAGAGTTTCACACAGCCTGTAACACAGATAAGCCAGCAGGTAAGCAGTATTGTAATGGCTATGGCAGGTGCCGGCAGGGTATTTGACCTTTGTGATGAAGTACCAGAGACAGATGAAGGTGATGTTGAACTTGTAAATATATGTTATGATTCAAATGGTGAAATCCATGAAACTGAAGAACTGACAGAGATGTGGGCATGGAAAAAACCAAATGCTGCAAACAAAGATGAAATGTATACAAGACTTCAGGGTGATGTTACATTTGATGGAGTTGATTTTGGATATAATCCTGACAAAATCGTGCTTCACGATATAAAAATGTTCGCAAAACCTGGTCAGAAGCTTGCGTTTGTAGGTTCTACCGGTGCCGGAAAGACAACAATTACCAACCTTATTAACAGGTTTTATGATATACAGGATGGTAAAATCCGTTATGATGGAATTAATATTAATCATATTAAAAAAGACGATTTACGCCGAAGCCTGGGCATTGTTTTACAGGATACCAACCTTTTTACAGGCACGATTATGGACAATATCAGATATGGAAGACTCAATGCAGCTGATGAAGAATGTATAGCTGCCGCAAAGCTTGCTAATGCTGATGGATTTATAAAAAGACTTCCTGATGGTTATAACACAGTGCTTACCGGCGGTGGTGCGAACCTTAGTCAGGGACAGCGTCAGCTTCTTGCAATAGCGAGGGCGGCAGTTGCAGATCCTCCTGTTCTTATTCTTGATGAGGCGACTTCTTCTATTGATACACGTACAGAAAAACTTGTACAGCGTGGTATGGATGCACTTATGACAGGAAGAACTTCATTTGTTATCGCTCATCGTCTTTCTACGGTACGGAATGCAGACTGTATTATGGTTATGGAACAGGGAAGAATTATTGAGCGTGGTACACATGACCAGCTTATGGAAGAAAAAGGCAGATACTATCAGCTTTACACAGGAAAGTCAATCAGTGCGTAAGATTTTGATTAATTGGTATTAAATAAACATTTCAAAAACACGGGGTATAAAAATATGAAATATGCTTATATTAACGGAAAAATACTTGACGGAACCAAAGATATGCAGGTAAAAGAGGGCTTCGTCATACTTACGGACAATGATAAAATTGAGGATATTGTCAAGGCAGGCACGGATTTGAATGGATATGAAAAAGTTGATTTAAAACGCAGATATATTATGCCCGGTCTTATAAATATGCATGTTCACCTTGCAGGTAATGGCAAGCCGCAGAAAAAACAGCGTGATAATGAGAAACTTGTAAAAATACTTATGGGAAATGCACTTATGCGTTCAATTGCATACGGTATGGTTGCCGGATTTGCAAAAACAGAGCTTATGAGCGGTGTGACAACAATAAGAACGGTTGGCGGACTTGGAAGTTTTGATACAAAATTAAGAGATGAGATTAATGCAGGAACAAAGATGGGACCTAGAATACTTGCCGCTAATGAAGGGATTTCCGTGCCTGGCGGACATATGGCTGGCTCTGTTGCTGTTGCGGCGGACAGTATAGATACAGCCTTAAAACATCTGGAGCAATCGGAAAAAGAAAAGGTTGATTTGATAAAGCTTATGATTACTGGCGGCGTAATGGACGCAAAAGAAAAAGGTGTTCCGGGTGAACTGAAAATGTCTCCGGAAATGGTAAAGGTAGTCTGTGACAAGGCACATGAAAATGGCTATTTAGTTGCTGCACATGTCGAATCTCCGCAGGGGGTGCGTGTTGCTCTTGAAAATGGTGTTGACTCAATTGAACACGGTGCAAAAATTGATGATGATACAATTAAGTTATTCAAGGAAAGAAAAGCATTTCTTTGCACAACAATTTCGCCTGCACTTCCGTATGCATTGTTTGATCGTTCGATTACCAACGCAACTGAAGTTGAACAGTTTAACGGAAATGTTGTGTTTGAGGGAATAATTGCATGTGCGAAAGCGGCACTTGAAAATGATATACCTGTCGTTCTTGGCAATGATGTCGGATGTCCGTGGATTACACAGTATGATTTCTGGAGAGAATTGTATTATTTCCACAAATATACGGGCGTTTCCAATGCGTTTGCACTGTATACGGCAACCGCAAGAGCTGCCGAAATGGCGGGAATCGGTGATATTACCGGTACGCTCGAAAAAGATAAATGTGCAGATATGATTGTAACCGAGGAAAACCCACTCGATGACCTCAGAGCATTACGACATGTAAAAATGGTTGTCGCAAGAGGAACGATTATGGAAAATCCTAAAGTTAAAATAAATAAGCGTGTCGAGACTGAACTTGATAAATTCCTATAAAAAAACCCCGCTGCGGCGGGGCTTTTTTATTCATAAAACACATATAATTTGTCAAATACTCTGTTATAATTTCTCCATAATAATTGTTCATCTGCAATTTCGCATAGATAAAAGGTTTTAATAAATAACGGATTATGATACATATAACAGGACAAATAAAAATCCAGTTTTTATTAACTAGGGATGTTGCCACTCCTTTACTCCATTGTACTGGAATTTCTGTCGGCAACTTAGAATAAGACAAAGCCCCAATAATCAAGCATAGTGCGGTAATCATAGTCCAGGTAAGCATACTTCCCCATATATACAAAAAGCTGACGGAATCCAGTTTGAAAACAGTTCGATTATCTTTCCAATAGTCATGCAAATCTGTTACATACTGTTCTACCTGTAATTTTTCATAACTAATACTTTCTTCATCCAGCATTTTTTCGCACATGAGTTTCGCCTTATTCAAATCAGTAATCTGATTTTTTAATACTTCCTTTTGCTTCTCAAGCATTTCCTGCAATGTTACTTTTTCGGATATAATACTTCGTATATCTTCAATAGAAATTCCCAATGTACGTAGATATGCAATCTTCTTTATATTTTCCACATCATTTTCAGAATAATCTCTATAACCATTACTTTCATTTCTCGAAGGCTCAATAAGTTTTTCCTTTTCATAAAAACGGATATTAGAACGGGATAAACCTGTTCGCTCTTCTACGTCTTTTATAGTCATATTATGCCCTCCTTTCGAGCAACTCTATTTTACTTAATAATAAGCTATAAACAAGGTTTACAGTCAAGCATTTATCAAAAAACTATAGTTGTTGATAAGGACATGAAAAGCTGTCCAAAATAGAAGGTGAGCCGGATTGCTGCTCCGACTCAATCTTCCACATGGAATACATCTTCCACCAGCATATTAAAGTACTTTGATATCCGTAGCATAAATTCGGCAGATGGGGTACTGTCCCCACGTTCTATCCTGCCGACAGTTTTTGTGCTGTATCCGATAGCAGCGGCAAGGTCATCCTGGTAAATGCCACGCTGCTCCCGGATTTCTCTGATATTATTGGTAACCGCCATAAGAATCCCTTCTTTCAGTTCTATAGATATTTTCTTATTATCAATTATGCAAAATAATGTGTCCGATAAAAAGGACTTGCAATTTTATCGGTAATGTCCTGTAATAGCAGAAGCATCAGATTTTCCAAGAACTTTTCCAAATATGTCTAAGCGGTCATTTTCACTAACCTTGATAGGTGCATACTTTTCATTGAGTGAGATAAGGAAAATTCCGTCTTTATCGTTTTGTAATTTCTTAATATAGGCTTCTCCGTTTAGAGCGAAGATGCCGATTTCTCCATTAGCAACAGATTCCTGCTGTAATATCCATGCAATCTGACCATCGTGGAATTCTGGTTCCATACTGTCACCACTAATACGGACACCGAAAGTAGTATCTTCTGGCAGGATAGATTCATCTATGCGTACAGTCTCTTTCGGTCCATCTACAAGGAAGTTACCGGTTCCGGCTGATACAGCATTTTCAAAAATATCAATGCTACGGAATGGAATTATCTTAGCAGTCTGCTTTTCATACATTCCGGATGCGTGGAG
>ENA-ORCM01001374-ORCM01001374.1-human-gut-metagenome-genome-assembly--contig:-NODE-1374-length-20604-cov-3.806012_pt1 | contig 20604 bp, 18 predicted proteins | sample MGYA00242906_ERZ507928 | MGnify/ENA primary metagenome ERZ507928 (study PRJEB26167, sample SAMN06115497) | human gut metagenome | host: Homo sapiens | place: China:Shanxi | collected 2015-05-07...
GTTGCGGTAATGTAAAAAAAGTTTGCCAAATGAATATAGATCCAGTTGAAAATTGTAAACATTGCATACGCAGATTTCCTCGCTGTTCCTTGGTAAAGATGGAACTGCTCTGGCTTATCAGGTATCCGAGGATTATATGAGATGGCTCGGTTACTTCTTCATCTTTATGGGAATCAAAATGGCAACCGATGGGGTTCTTCGTGGTCTTGGAATCATGCGCCCGTTCCTTATTGCAAATATGGTGAATCTGGCAATCCGCCTGTCGGTTGCTTTGATTTGTGCACCGCGTTTTGGTATTGCATTTGTCTGGCTTGCTGTACCAGCAGGTTGGTTTGCAAATTTTTTGATATCCTATGTGGCTCTTCGGAGAGCATGGCCAAATGATAAAGAAGTGCAATCCCGATAGCCTAAAGTAATTTAAAATCGGAACTTGGAGGAGATTCTTATTTATGAAAAAAGGAATAAACAAATCAATCTTATTCATCTAAAGGAAAAATAACTTGAACTGGGTCCGGGATGGTGCTATAATCAGCGCGGAAAAGTTTATGAGTTAAAGGAGGCGAAACATATGGACAGTTGTGATAGTCGAAGTTCAAGTACATATAATGATGGATCTGGACTTACACGCTATTTCAAATGTCTGTAGGTGCGCCATTTTTGAAATACAAGATAAGCCTTGATCCATCGTCAGAACGAAATCACAACTTTAGTTTGTGTAACGTCTGAGTTACGATGGATTTTTTATGCCCTTTTTTAGGGGAAGAAGGAGGCTTATGATGAGAAAAGAAGTATTAAAAGAACCAACTTTTGAAAAAGAGATTGCCGTTATGATCCGGGTATCCAAGTCTATGGATGAAATGCGGGAACAACTCAGGGCTTATCATGATAATGATATAGCGCAGAGTCTGAAATACCTAAACCGCGCAGAGCGCAATCTTTTATACAGCGGGCTGGATGCCAAGTGGCTGGCAGAGATCATGTCCTATGTGGATGATCCGGCACCTTATATCGAGGAGATCGGCATAGACAAACTGGCGGAGATCATCAATGAGATGGAGGCGGATGATGCCGTTGATCTCTGGGAAGACATTGACGAGAGCGTAAAGGTCAAACTCCGTCCTATGCTGGATGATGAGAAGACAATGGATATCCTTCTCATCAATTCCTATGATGAGGATGAGATCGGAAGCCTGATCACGACCAATTATATCCGCATCAAACAAAATCTCAGTATCCGTCAGGCTATGCACGAATTGGTGCAGCAGGCAGGGGAAAATGATAATATCACGACCCTTTATGTGGTAGATGACCGGGGGCGTTTCTGTGGTGCGATCGACCTCAAAGACCTTATCGTTGCGCGGGAAAACGTGGCGCTGGATTCACTGATCAGTTATGCTTATCCCTATCTGCTGGACCATGAAAAGATCTCCGATAGTATCGAAAAGATCAAAGATTATGCGGAGGATTCCCTGCCGGTCTTAAATAAGGATAAGAAGATCATTGGTATCATCACGGCGCAGGATGTAGTCGAGGCTGTGGATGACGAGTTGGGCGAGGACTATGCAAAACTGGCTGGTCTGTCCGCAGAGGAAGACTTAAACGAGAGCACCAAAGAGAGTATTAAAAAACGTCTGCCATGGTTGATCATCCTTTTGTTTCTTGGTATGGGTGTATCCACAGTTGTCGGAGCCTTTGAGGGTGTCGTCGCCGTCCTGCCGGTCGTGATCTGCTTTCAGTCCCTGATCCTTGACATGGCGGGAAATGTCGGCACGCAGTCGCTTGCGGTTACGATTCGTGTCCTGATGGATGAACAGTTGAGCGGCAAAGATAAGATCCGCCTGATCGGCAAGGAAATGAAAGTTGGATTCTGCAATGGGTCTTTGCTGGGGATCATGGCTCTGGTTTGTCTGGGAATTTACATCAGCCTGTTTAAAGGCTATCCGTTTGCGATGGCAATGCTCATTTCCGGCTGTGTTGGTATCGCACTGATCGTAGCGATCGTGATTTCCAGTCTGGTGGGAACGCTGGTGCCGATCCTTTTTCACAAGATCAAAGTGGATCCGGCAGTGGCATCCGGTCCGCTCATCACGACGGTCAATGACCTGGTGGCAGTAGTGACTTACTATGGTTTGGCATGGCTTTTGCTCTTGCAGGTATTTAAAATAGCATAAGATCGGAGAATTTATGATACAGGATATTTACCCACATCAATTAAACAACCATTATGATCCGGGCGTACAGACGAAAAAGGAAGATACGCTGCTTTGCATTGTAAATGGCAGGATCTTAGTGGAGGAGACTTGTTTTGAGGAAAACGAGTTGCGGTTTCCAAGAGTCAAGGATCTGGCAGACGAGTATGTTGCTGACATTCGCTATCTCTTTGCCATAGATGATAGCAGGTATTTTCTGTGCGACCATCTTTTGGAGCAAAAAGACATACCGGAGGGCTATGCCTATGTGGATGAAAAGAGTCTGCGAAAAGAGGGCATAGGACCGGACGAGGCACTTTTTGCAGCAGTGACCGGCAAGCATCTGGCAGACTGGTATCGGGACACGAAATTTTGTGGAAGATGCGGGCATGAGATGCAACATTCCAAAACGGAGAGAGCCATGGTCTGTCCTGCCTGCCACTACACCGCCTATCCGCGCATTATGCCGGCGGTGATCGTTGGGGTGACCAATGGAGACAAATTGCTCATTACCCGCTACCGAACCGGCTTTCGCTACAATGCCCTGATCGCGGGCTTTACGGAGATCGGCGAGACCATGGAGGAAACCGTGCAAAGAGAAGTGATGGAAGAAGCAGGCATCCGGGTCAAAAATATCCGCTACTATAAGTCGCAGCCGTGGGGAACCGCCAATGATATCCTGCTTGGCTTTTACTGTGATGTGGACGGAGACGACAGAATCACCATGGATCCTGAGGAATTAAAGTACGCCGAGTGGGTGCAAAGAGAGGACATTGTCTTGCAGCCGGGCGAGTTCAGCCTGACTAATGAAATGATGAAGAGGTTTAAGGAGAATTAACATGAATGATACACTGGAAATCCGTGAAGCACGGGCGGATGAGATCGCTCTGGTGCAGGAACTGATCCGGGAGATGGCAAAATATGAAAAGCGCCCGGAAGATATGACGGGGACACAGGAATCCTTGTCTTACTGGCTTTTTGAGCGAAAGATCGCGACGATCCTGCTCTTGGAATATGAGAAAAAGGTCATCGGCTATGCCATCTATTATCCGGTCTTTGGATCCTTTGCTGCCTGTGGCGGCATACATTTAGAAGATCTTTATATCAAGGCAGAATACCGTAAGCATGGATTTGGCAGATACTTTTTTGATGCGGTCGCAAAGAGAGCAAAGGCGGAGGGCTATAGCAGGATGGAGTGGTCCTGTCTGGATTGGAATACGCCATCGCTCGCTTTTTATGAGAAACTGGGGGCAGCCTATGATAGCGGAAGAAAGTATTTAGAACTGCCTTTGTGATTTTTCCATCTTTTTGAGTTCCGGTAACACGGTACAGAGCATGGTGATAAAGCCCGCGGTTCCTAGTTATGGTTCCGTTTCAAAGTCAATGCGTTTCATTTTGCGTGCGACTAAGTGAGCGCGGAAGCCTTTTTGTTTTTCCATGGTAAGAACCGTAAAACCGGCGTTTTCAGCCATAGCGGTAAATTCGGTAGCCTTGAGGATTTTCACATCGCCATGTCCGCACAGATTTGCCAAAGGCATTTCGATATGGTTCATGAGCCAGACCACAAAATCAGAGGAAGTATAGTCCCGCAAGATCAGGCGACCGCCCCTGCGCAGGACGCGGTAGGCGCTGCTGAAAAAGTTCTGCGGGTTCGGGTAATGATGGAAGCTATTGGAGCAGATGATCGCATCAAAAGTTCCTTCATCAAAAGGCAGATTTTCACTGTCGCCGACCAGAAACTCCGTGTTGGAGAGATTTTTTGCCTGTGCGACATGGATCATCTCAGGCGTAAGATCCAGTCCGACATAGTGTTTGTCCGGGTATTTGTCATGGAGCAGTTCGAGCATGGGACCGGTGCCGCAACCGCAATCGAGGACATCTGTAAATGCCTCCTTTTCCAGTTCTGCCAGGATCGGAGGATAATCATCCTTGCACATTTCATAAATACCGGCGTGTCCGCTGTCATAGACTTTGGCTGCCTCAGTAAATTCTTTGATGGAAAGTTTCTTATATTCTTCCGGTGTCATCAGACCATCTCCTTATGCATTCTTTTGGTTAGTCATTACTAACTAAAAGTAGCATAGTTTTTCCCAAATGTCAAAAAATGCTTATATTATATAGGGAATATCTGCCGGATGGAGTCCAGTGGGTGTTCCGGGTCGCTGGAAAGGGCAGCGCGCATACATGAACGGACTGACGACAGATTCTGTTGTTAATTTTAAATTGCGGTTCTTATTTTAAAATGATAGGATGTTTGCGAGGAGAAAACAGAAATGAAAGACAAATATCAAAATACAATGTATGCCTGCTTTGTGGGATATATCGTGCAGGCGATCGTAAATAACTTCGTTCCCCTATTATTTTTAACTTTTGAAAGTTCTTATGGAATACCTTTGAGCCAGATTACTATGCTGATCACCTTCAATTTCGGTATCCAACTCTTGGTGGATCTTTTATCGGCAAAGTTTGTCGACAAGATAGGATATCGGGTGTCGATCGTAATGGCTCATATTTTTGCTGCGCTTGGTCTGGCAGGACTGGTGGTATTGCCGGATCTTTTGCCAAATGCCTTTGCCGGGCTTTTGATCGCCGTGGTCATTTATGCGATCGGCGGCGGTCTGATCGAGGTTCTGATCAGCCCGATCATGGAGTCCTGTCCGAGTGAAAATAAGGAAAAGGCAATGAGTCTTTTACATTCCTTTTATTGCTGGGGGCATGTCGGCGTGGTACTGCTATCCACCCTCTTTTTCTGGTTTTTCGGCATTGCAGACTGGAAGATCTTAGCCCTTTTATGGGTCATTATTCCGGTCTGCAATGGCATCCTTTTTTGCAAGGTGCCGATCGCGCCATTGATCGAAGAAGGGGAAATAGGTATGTCCCTGTGGGAACTGTGTAAAAATCGTATCTTCTGGATCTTGATGCTTATGATGATGTGTGCCGGGGCCAGTGAGCAGGCGGTCAGTCAGTGGGCATCCACCTTTGCGGAGCAGGGCTTGGGCGTGAGCAAGGCGATCGGAGATCTGGCAGGTCCGATGTCATTTGCCATCCTGATGGGAAGTGCCAGAGCATTTTACGGCAAGTTTGGTGACCGGATCGATCTGGATAAATTTATGCAGGCGAGCAGTCTGCTTTGCATTGTTTCCTACTTGTGCATTTCGCTCTCACCGTCGCCACTCTTTTCTCTGATCGGCTGTTCCTTGTGTGGACTGTCTGTCGGTATCATGTGGCCGGGGACTTTCAGCAAGGCATCCGCGGCATTGCGAAATGGCGGAACTGCCATGTTTGCCCTACTGGCGTTAGCGGGTGATGTCGGCTGCTCCGGTGGTCCGACACTCGTCGGTTTTGTCACAGGTCTGGCTTCGGATGATCTGAAAAAAGGAATTCTGGCGGGGATCATCTTCCCGATCCTGCTCATTGTGGGGATTGTTTCCTTGAAGAAGGCGAAACGCTATGCTTAAGCATTTAGGATAAAAAGGACATAGACAACATGCCATGGTTGGGATAGAAGCAGACGGAAAGAACTTGCAAGGATCCCGGGTTAATGAAATCGCACCATCCGCCGATATGTATGTTACAGAGAGAGGGAGCGGAAAGGCGGTGCGAAAATATGAGGATAGCAAGCAGCAATGTGGCGATGGCATCCAGCCATCAGGAAACAAAATTTTCCTACAAACAGTCTATGACCATGGAGGCGGCAGCATCCAAAAATCTTGCAGGGGCAATTTTTACAAAATCCGAGGAAATGGACGGGGCAGATTACCGGACCAGTATGCTGGAATATAAAAAGCAGCAGGAGCAGGAAGCCGCGCAAAAGCGCAAAGAAAATGAAGAACGTTCCGCAAAGGAGATGCTGGAGCGGACCAAGAGCACAAATAGGACCAACGGAAGCGGACGCTTGGAAATGTCTGATCAGTACAAGATCAAACTGGAGATGATCAAGCGGATGTTTGAACTTTTGCGTCAGGGCAAGAGCCTTATGGATTCCGGGCTTGCCACTTCGGATTCCAACAATGTATTGGATCTGCGTTCTCCATTTTACCGCAATCAGGATATGGAAAGTTCCTGGAGTTCAAGCGGCAGTGATGGTAGCAGTATGGGATCAGAACTTCCGGTGATCGGGACGACGGGCAGCGGCACCATCTGGCAGAGGGTGACGGCGACTTCCGGTTTCTATACCGAGGCAGAGTCTACGACCTTTGCAACCAGCGGAATCGTGCGTACAGTAGACGGCAGGGACATCAATTTTAATATGGAGGTCTCCATGTCGCGGGCATTTACGGCAAGTATCAACAGTCTGGAAGTGGAGTCTTACATCAAGACAGATCCTCTGATGATCAATCTGGATACGGATATCGGCAGTGTGTCCGATCAGAAATTCTTCTTTGATCTGGATACGGATGGCAAAGAAGAAGAGATTTCTTTTGCGGGCAAGGGCAGCGGATTTCTGGCATTGGACCGCAATGGCGATGGAAAGATCAATGATGGATCCGAATTATTCGGAACCAAGAGCGGAGACGGCTTTAAGGATCTGGCAGCCTATGATGCGGATGGCAATGGCTGGATCGATGAAAATGATGCCATTTTCTCCCAGTTAAAGATCTGGACAAAAGATGAGGACGGCAAGGACAAACTGATCAGTTTAAAGGATGCAGATGTTGGTGCCATATATCTTGGAAATGCGGATACACAGTTTTCTTTAAAGGATGACGACCATAAGTTAAATGGCGAGATCAAAAAGACAGGAATTTACCTCCACGAAAGCAGTGGCGAGGTAGGCACCGTTAATCACGTAGATTTGATTGTATAACGTATTCCAAAATGGAATGAGAGGAGGGCAAAGAGAATTGCTCTCCTTTTTTGGCGATCATGATGTTATATTTCGCAAACCGCAAACTATAATGATTATTCCGCAAACTGTAATTTGCGATATAAGGATATAAACTAGTGTTATATAAGATTGAGACGGAGTGAGCATTATGAAAACCTGCAAGGAAATTGCAAAAGAATGGAAGATGTCGGAGCGTAGCATAGCAAATTTATGTAAACAGGGACGTATTGCTGGTGCTGCAAAAGTCGGTAAAAGTTGGCAGATTCCAGATGATGTGGTTCGACCTGTAGACTTGCGTCGAAGGGAAACAACAGTAGAAAATAATGGCAAATCTTACAGGAAGAAACCTCTTCCTATCGGCATTTCTGATTATGTAAGAGCACAGGCAGAATATTATTATGTCGATAAGACCATGCTGATTAAAGAATTTATTGATCGTAAGCCACTTGTTTCGTTGTTTACCAGACCAAGGAGATTCGGAAAGACCTTGAATATGGATATGCTTCGTGTTTTCTTTGAAATATCAGAGGAGGATACAAGCATTTATTTCAGGGACAAGGAAATCTGGCAGGCAGGAGAAGATTATACCAAGTATCAAGGGAAATATCCGGTGATTTTTCTGACCTTTAAAGATGTTAAATTTGATACATGGCAGGAAACTATTGATAAGATTCGTGGACTTTTGCAGGAAGAATTTGGACGACATCAGGAATTGCTTAACAGTGATAAGCTGTCAGAGTATGAAAAGGAGAATTTTTTAAAGATTCTTAATGGGACAGTCAATGAAGTTGAACTTACTTCTGCACTTGAGCGTTTGTCAAAAATGCTGGCTGTGCACTATGGCAAAGCACCGATTATTATAATTGATGAATACGATACGCCTATACAGGAAGGATATTCAAAAGATTTCTATGATGAGATTATTGGATTTATGAGAAATTTCTTCTCAGGAGCATTTAAAGATAACAGAAATCTTTCGTATGGATTTCTTACTGGAATTCTTCGTATTGCACAGGAAAGTATATTTAGTGGACTTAATAATCTGACAGTTAATTCAGTTATGGATGAAGCGTATGACAGCTTCTTCGGATTTACAGGTGATGAAGTAAAAGCAATGCTTGAATATTATGGTATGTCAGGTAAAGAAAAGGAACTGAAAGAATGGTATGATGGATATTTATTTGGTAACGAGGAGATATACAATCCGTGGTCGGTTATCAATTATATTTCTAAAGGCGGTATTCCACAGGCATATTGGGTTAATACAGGAAAGAATGAGATTCTTGAAGATGTACTTGAAATTGCTACTGATGACATAACGGAGAGACTTTATGCACTTTTACAGGGAGAGCCTGTTATTGCCAGAATTGATCAGAATGTTGTATACAGGTCGATTGCAGAAGATCCGGCTAATATATATAGTCTGTTGTTAGTGGCAGGATATTTGAAAACACCGAGAAAAAATTTGCAGGCAGATGGTTCATATCTGTGCGAGGTTTCCATTCCTAACAGGGAAATTGCAGCGGTTTACAAGAATGAAATTTTGTCACATTTGCTGCAGATAGGTGCTATCACAAGAACTACTGCTAACAAGATTGCGGAGAGTCTTTATGCAAATGATTATAAAAAATTGCAGGCTGCAATATCCGAATACATGGATAAATCCATAAGTTTTTATGATGGAGGAGCAGAGGGCTTTTATCATGGTTTAATGCTTGGTCTGATTGCATTGATGGATAACCAGTATAAGATTAAATCTAACAGGGAATCAGGCGATGGAAGATATGATATCAGCCTTATTCCAAGAGAAAACAGGTATCCGGGAATTATATTGGAATTAAAATGGAAGAATGGATTGAGTGCAGATTCACTTGATACATTTGCAAACGAGGCACTGACTCAGATTGATAATATGAGATATGATTCTGAGATGAAGCAGGAAGGAATTAATGATATCCTGAAATTTGGAATTGCATTTTCAGGAAAGAAGGTCAGAGTTAAGACCAAATAGAGCGGGAGGGCAGTTATAAGCCCTCCTGTTCTAATCTTCCTCAATAACCTCAATTTCCATATAAGCAAATTCGATATCTTCAACAAAGTTATCTTTAGTGAAGCGCACTTTCGAGTGGCGCTGGAATTCTGAAACATTGGAATCAAGCCACATTGGTTCGGCAAGGTCGAATTCATAGCATGCGTCATGAATAGCAGCGAATATTTTGCGGGTTCTGTTTAAATCAGAATCCGCATTTTTAATTACAGTGTCTTTGATAAGATGCCCTCTGTCGTCAAAGAGCTTACACCACATTCTAAACATATCAGAAATCCTCACTATCTATCAGTATTGTGAATGGTCCGTCGTTCTCAAGGCTGACCTTCATATCAGCACCGAATCTGCCGGTTTCAACTTTAGGAACACGTTCACGGCACATTGCGACGAATTTTTCATAGAGGGCGTTAGCCATATCAGGTGCGCCGGCATTGGTAAAGCTTGGACGGTTGCCTTTGCGGCAGTCCGCGTAAAGTGTAAACTGGCTTACAATAAGCAGCTCGCCACCGACATCTGCCAGCGACAGATTAGTTTTGCCATTCTCGTCCTCAAAAATACGCATTTTGCATATTTTGTCTACATATTTTGGAAGCATATCTTCTGTGTCGTCCTGACCAGCCCCGAAAAGAATCAGAAGTCCATGTCCGATGTTTCCAACAACTTCACCGTCTATCTTAACACTTGCGTGATTAACACGCTGGATTACAAATCTCATATTAAACTCCATTCCTGCGCTGCTTTTAAGCGCCTTGTGTGAATAATTGAATATTATACGCTTAGTGGAAATGTGTCAACTTGTTATGAAACATTGTTATCATGTTGCAATCAATAATTGACAGGTGATACAATCTAAGCAACAGCAATAAGGTATAGGAGGCATGAGTATGTTAAAGAATATTCTGGTAGGTCAGTCAGGCGGACCGACAGCGGTTATTAATTCATCATTATATGGAGTGATTGAGGAAGGACTTAGAAATAAGGAAAAGATTGGCACTGTGTATGGCATGGTGCATGGAATTGAGGGATTTCTGGCAGGCAATTTTATTAATCTTTCTGAAGTGGCAGATAATGAGCCGATTGATAGATTAAAGATAACACCGGCTTCTTTTCTTGGAAGTTGCAGGTATATGCTTCCAGAAGATTTAGGGGTTAAGGTGTATGATAAATTGTTTGATACATTTGCACAGATGAACATTGGATATGTGTTCTATATTGGTGGCAATGATTCAATGGATACAGTTTCAAAATTATCAAGAGTGGCATTGTTGGAGAAATCGGACATCAGATTTATAGGTGTACCTAAGACAATTGATAATGATCTTGTTATGACAGATCATACGCCAGGGTATGGCTCAACTGCAAAATATGTTGCTTCAACATTAAGAGAAATTATACTTGATGCAACATGTTATGCACACCCGTCTGTGACAATTGTTGAGCTTATGGGAAGGCATGCAGGCTGGGTTACAGCGGCATCAGTACTTGCAAGAACAGAGTATAGCAGAAATCCTTATCTTATATATATGCCAGAGCATGCATTTGATATGGAAGAATTCAAGAAGTCACTTAAGATGGCACTTGAACAGGAAACTGCAGTTGTTGTGTGCGTATCAGAAGGAATTGCGGACAAAGACGGCAGATTCATATGTGAATATGCAGATGCGGCATCGGTTGATGGCTTTGGACATAAGATGCTTACAGGCTGTGGAAAGTATCTTGAGAACTATGTTAAAGCAGAATTTGGAATTAAATGTAGAAGTATTGAGCTTAATCTTCCACAGAGATGCTCATCACTTCTTGCTTCAGCAACAGATATTGATGAAGCCGAAAAAGCAGGAAAGGCAGCGGTTGTAGCAGCTCTTGACGGTGAAACTGGAAAAATGATTACATTTGAAAGAGATGATACTAACGGATATGAGATTAATTACGGACTTGCAGATGTGAACGATATATGCAACAAGGAAAAGAAGTTCCCAGCAGAGTGGATAACCGCAGAGGGAACAGATATTTCTGATGAGTATATTAAGTATGTAAGGCCACTTATTCAGGGAACTAATATTGCTGAATACTCAGATGGTGTTCCGGTTCATCTGAAGCCTGCTTATTACAGATAAGATTAAATATTAAATAAAAATAAAAATGACAGCGTGCTATTGACAGCGTGCTGTCATTTTTGTAATATAGCAAAGCGACTTAAGATTTTTATTAAAAGAATGGCAGGTTCGTATGTCGTTTTGTTACGAAGGGAGCAGATATGCAGCGAGAGTCACTCCATTGTGGAGAACTTATAAAGCGTCTTAATGATATTCTTGGAAGATGTGCCAATGAGGAGTTAAGAGCAGATGACATGACATCTTCACAGGTTAAGATGCTTATGATAATTAATGAAACTAAAGATGAATGTATTACGCTTAAGGAGCTAGAGAAGCACTTTGGCGTAGCCCAGGCGACAATAGCGGGAACAGCAGCAAGGCTTGAAAAGAAGGGGATGATAGAAAGCTTCTATGACCCTTCAGATAAGAGAGTCAAGCATGTGAGAATAACAGACAAGGGCAGAGCCATGTGCGTTCATGCAGGCAAGGCAATGCATGACAAAGAAAAATGGTTTCTTTCAGCGCTTTCTGCTGATGAAAAAGAAGAATTACACCGTCTGTTACAAAAAGTATACGATGATGTGAATAACTGTGAAAGGAAGTGTAAGAAATGTTAAAAACTTTATCGGCATATATTGGTGAGTATAAAAGAGTCTCGATAAAGACGCCAATATATATAATTGTTGAAGTTCTTATGGAGATACTTATTCCGTTTGTTACGGCAAGTATTATCGATAAGGGTATTCAGGCGGGAGACATGAGCAAGGTGTTAATGTATGGCGGACTTATGCTTGTGCTTGCATTTATAAGCCTGTTTGCTGGAATTCAGGCAGGAAAATATGCGGCTTTGGCCTCTACCGGATTTGCATGTAACTTAAGAGAGGGAATCTATTCGAATATCCAGAACTTCGCATTCTCTAATATAGACAAATACAGCACAGCAGGTCTTATTACCCGTATGACTACTGATGTTACAAATGTGCAGAATGCATATCAGATGATTTTAAGAATTGCAGTAAGAGCACCACTTATGATGATATGTAGTATGGTTATGTGTTTTGTTATCAATCCTACATTAAGTCTTATATTCTTAGGTGCGCTTATTTTTCTTGGGTTTGTACTTTTCTTTATTATATATAAGGTGACTCCAATATTCACAGAAGGTTTTGCCAAATATGATGATTTAAATGCAAGTGTCCAGGAGAATATCACAGGAATCAGAGTTGTCAAAGCATTTGTAAGAGAAGACCATGAGAATAAGAAATTCAGTAAGGCTGCCGAGAATCTTTACAATACATTTGTAAGAGCAGAATCATGGCTTGCTTTCAATAACCCGATTATGATGTTCGTTATATACGGAAGTATTATCGCGCTTTCATGGTTTGCAGCTCATTTTATTGCTGGCGGAACTATGACAACCGGTAATCTGACATCAATGTTCAGCTATGTAATGAGCATGATGATGGCACTTATGATGCTTTCTATGATATTTGTTATGGTATCAATGAGTGCAGCGAGTGCAAGACGAATTGCTGAGGTTCTTAACGAGAAGGCAGATATAACTAATCCTGAGAATCCGGTGATGGAAGTACCTGATGGAAGAATTGATTTCAACCATGTGAACTTCACATACAAGAAGGACAGCGACAAGGATGCCCTTGAAGATATAGATATCCATATAAATGCGGGCGAAACAATTGGTATTATAGGCGGAACGGGTTGCGGAAAGTCAAGCTTCGTTAATCTGATAAGTCGTCTGTATGATGTTAAGGATGGTTCTGTATGCGTAGGCGGAATTGATGTAAGAGACTACGACCTCGAAACTCTTCGTAATGAGGTTTCAGTTGTTCTTCAGAAAAATGTGCTTTTCTCAGGAACTATTCTTGATAATTTGAGATGGGGCGATGAAAATGCGTCTGAGGAGGATTGCATAGAAGCCTGCCGTCAGGCCTGTGCAGATGAATTCATTGAGAGAATGCCTGATAAATACAATACATGGATTGAGCAGGGTGGAAGCAATGTTTCCGGTGGTCAGAGACAGAGACTCTGTATCGCAAGAGCGCTGCTTAAGCACCCGAAGGTTCTTATTCTTGATGATTCAACAAGTGCTGTTGATACAGCCACAGACGCTAAGATTAAGAAAGCATTTGCAACAAAGATACCAGGAACTACCAAGATTATCGTATCACAGAGAATTTCAAGTATTCAGGACGCAGACAGAATATTGGTGCTTGAGAATGGCTGTGTGAGTGGTTTTGATACTCATGAAAATCTTGTTGAGAACAATAAGGTTTACCGCGAAATCTACGAGGTCCAGACACAGGGCGGCGGTGATTTTGACGAGGCAGGAGAATAGGAGGCAGCATATGGATAAGAATATTGATATGAAGAATAAGAAGAATAAAGAAAATCCACTTCCTCTTATGAAGAGGCTGCTTGGATATATTTTAAAGAATTACAAGTTTTCGTGTATAGCAGTGCTTGTGTGTATTCTTGTTTCAGCGCTTACAACACTGATAGCAACGCTGTTTATCCAGAAGCTTATTGACAGTTATATTATTCCGCTGACACAGTCAGCAGTACATGATTATGCACCGCTTGCAGGCGCACTTATCAAGCTCGCTGCAGTTCTTATGGTCGGTGTATTATGTTCATATTGCTACAACAGAATTATGGTAAATGTTGGTCAGGGAACTTTAAAGAAATTGAGATTAGAGCTGTTTACTAATATGGAGTCACTTCCTATTAAGTATTTTGATACTCATGCACACGGCGATATCATGTCAGTATATACTAACGATATCGACACATTAAGACAGCTTATAAGTCAGAGTATTCCTCAAGTTATTAATTCATGCATAACACTTGTATCTACATTTGTAAGTATGATTGTACTTGATATTCCGCTTACTATTGTATCGGTTATCATGGTTGTTATCATGCTTTATGTTACTTCAAAGCTCAGCGCACTTTCAGGAAAATATTTCGTTGAGCAGCAGAAGGATATCGGTAAGGTTAATGCTTATATCGAGGAAATGATGGAAGGACAGAAGGTTGTCAAGGTGTTCTGCCACGAGGATAAGAGTATTGAGCAGTTTAAGGAGATTAACAACAGGCTTCGTGAGAGTGCCAATAACGCTAACAAGATTGCTAATATCACAATGCCTGTTAATGGTAATATAGGTAATATCAGTTATGTGTTATGTGCGATTGTTGGAGGTATCTTAGCACTCAGTGGTTTCTCAGGACTTACTATTGGTACGCTTGTTGCTTTCTTAAGCTTAAATAAGAGCTTCACGCAGCCTGTAACTCAGATAAGCCAGCAGGTGAGCAGTATTGTTATGGCGATGGCTGGTGCCGGAAGAGTATTTGAATTATGTGACGAGAAGCCGGAAATTGATGAAGGTTTCGTTGAGCTTGTAAATGTAAGATACAATAAGAACAATGAGCTTATTGAGACTAAAGAAAATACTGAGATGTGGGCATGGAAGATGCCGGCAAAGAACGGCAGTAGTGCAGAGTACACAAGACTTGCAGGAGATGTAACATTTGACGGAGTTGACTTCGGATACAATCCTGACAAGATGGTGCTTCATGATATTAAAATGTATGCAACTCCTGGACAGAAGATTGCATTTGTCGGAAGTACCGGAGCAGGAAAAACTACAATTACTAATCTTATCAACAGGTTCTATGATATTCAGGATGGTAAGATCAGATATGATGGAATTAACATCAACAATATTAAGAAAAATGATTTAAGACGAAGCCTTGGTATCGTTCTTCAGGATACTAACCTCTTTACGGGTACAATCATGGATAATATCAGATACGGAAGGCTTGAGGCGAGTGATGAGGAATGCATCGCAGCAGCAAGACTTGCCAATGCTGATGGATTCATCAAGAGACTTCCGGATGGCTATAACACTGTGCTTCATGGCGGAGGTGCTAATTTAAGCCAGGGACAGAGACAGCTTCTTGCAATTGCAAGAGCAGCTGTAGCAGACCCTCCTGTACTTATTCTTGATGAAGCTACTTCATCTATTGATACAAGAACAGAGCGACTTGTCCAGAAGGGTATGGATGCGCTTATGTCAGGAAGAACATCATTTGTTATTGCACACAGACTTTCTACAGTCCGCAATGCAGACTGTATTATGGTTATGGAGCAGGGAAGAATTATCGAGCGTGGAACACACGACCAGCTCATGGAAGAGAAGGGCAGATATTATCAGTTGTATACTGGTAAGAGCATATCAGCGTAGAGACAGAAACAAAAAAGCAGGTTAGGAAATTCCTTACCTGCTTTTTGTTATGTAATAATATTATTATGAATTAATATTAAGATGTCTTGGAAGACCGTCTACCATGATTGGTGAAAGCTCAGCCTGGATAAGTGGTCTGATGTAGTGGATGAGGTCGTCTGTTACGAAATCATCATCTGTAATCCACTCAAGAGGAACTTTCTTCTCGATGTTAGCAATCTGGTGAACATCGTTAGTCTCTGTGATGCACATATATGGATCATCAGAAACTCTCTTAAGAACAACAACCTTACCTGTCTCGCCTTCAAATGCAGCCTTAACAGCTGCACCACCAACGTTGTATGCTTCTGTGATATCTGTACGGCTTGTCATATGAGCTGCACAACGCTGAAGTGTTGAAAGTTCGATAGCACGAGTCTTGATGCCAAGTTCAGCACCGATCTTGTTAGCAAGGAATTTAGCTGAACCAGCAAGCTGCTTGTGGCCAAATGCATCTACGAACTCTACATGCTCTGAAAGCTCGAATACATATCTTCCGTCAGCAACCTTAATACCTTCTGAAACAGCGATAACCATTGAACGGCCCTTAGCTGCAATTTCTTTAACTCTTGCCATGAAATGGTCGATATCAAATACTTTCTCTGGAAGGTAGATAAGGTCTACACCTTCACAGTCATCACTCTTTGCAAGAGCAGCAGCGGCTGTAAGCCATCCGGCGTTACGTCCCATAATCTCTACAATAGTAACTGTAGGATAATCATATACAAGACCATCTCTGATGATTTCCTTCATAGTAGCTGCGATAAATTTGGCAGCAGAACCAAATCCTGGTGTGTGGTCTGTAACAGCTAAGTCATTATCAATAGTCTTAGGTACACCCATGAATTTAATATCGCTTCCGGTAACGATTGCGTAATCAGATAACTTCTTGATAGTATCCATTGAGTCGTTACCACCAATATAGAAGAAATATTTGATATCAAGATCATCAAGAATCTTGAAAATCTTATCAAATGTTTCTCTGTCTTCGCTTATCTCAGGGAGCTTGTACCTGCATGAACCAAGATAAGATGAAGGTGTTCTCTTTAATAAATCGATATCCATTGTAGAGTTAATCTTCTCTGAAAGGTCAACATACTGACCATCAAGAAGTCCCTTAATACCGTGGAGCATACCATAAACTTTCTTAGCTCCTCTGTCTATGGCTGTCTTATATACCCCAGCAAGACTTGAGTTGATAACAGAAGTGGGTCCTCCTGACTGTCCAACTATAACATTACCATCCATATTATATTCTCCTCCGAATCATATTTCTGCATAAAAATGCAAGTGATTATGTGCATAGTTTAGCACAATTTCTATAATCATACAACTTAAATGTTGAATATATTAATAATTATATTTATGCAAATGTACAGGCATTTATGATATAATTCTTTCCGGGTATTTTTAATTTCGTATACACAAGTTTGCGTGCCTGTGTGGGCAGGCAGGAATGGAGAACTATATGTCGGTAAAGATTAATTCTTACAAAGGAAGAAGCATTAGACCTGTATACAAGGCGAGAATTAAGAAAGATGAATATTCTAATGCGATAGACAGGATATGTAATAGATATAAGTTAGGACACATTAAGCAGAATGAGTCTGGCAGGGAATATAAGAACAGGATGAATAAGATGTTTTCAGATGATGTGATACAGAGTATGAAGAAATATTCGCATCATGGACGTACAAGCCTTTTCGGGCACAGCGTACATGTTTCTTATTATAATTATCTTGTGTGCAAGAAATTACATCTTGATGAGAAGGCAGGAGCTAAGGCAGGACTTTTACATGACCTGTTTCTGTACGACTGGCACAAGTATTCACCTGGGAAGGGTGAGAGACTTCATGGTTTTGAGCATCCTACAAAGGCACTTAAGAATGCAGGAAAGTATTTTGATATAACAGAAAAAGAGGGAGACATGATTGCAAAGCATATGTTTCCATTGACAGTTACACCACCCAAATATAAAGAAACATTTGTTATTGTACTTGTAGATAAATTCTGCAGCTTTAATGAGGTGCTGGATGATTTCATACACAGAAAATTCTGCGGTGCAAAGGATACAAGAATTAAATGGTTTGGAGCGAGCAAGGGGAAGAAAAGATGAAGTATTTAAGTGAAGAGCAGAATAAATGCTTTGTGGGAACAGGAGAACTTAATAAGGCTGGTGAAAGTCTGGCTGTTTTCCTTGATAAATATGATCCGAATAAATATCAGAATCCATGTAACACTGTGGATACAGTTGTATTTACTAAGAAAGGTTCAGAGGTTAAGAGAGTTCTTCTTATAAAAAGAGGCAATCACCCATCTATCGGACTGTGGGCGTGTCCGGGAGGATTTGTTGAATTTAAAGAAAATCTTTACGATGCGGCTTTAAGAGAGCTTCAGGAGGAAACCGGTCTGCATGATATTGAAGCAGAGCAGTTTAAGTCTTACGGAGATTATGACCGTGATCCAAGAACAAGAATTATTACAACAGCATTTGTTGCACTGATAGACGAAGGAAGCCAGAAGGCACAGGCTGGCGATGACGCCAGAGAGGCGGGATGGTTTGATATATCTGATGAGCTGGTTAATAAAACAGAGGATGAATCACAGGTTAAAGAAGAATGGCTGTGCAGGCTGTCCAATGCAGATAAGAATATTAATATCTGTGCAAGAGTAGAAGTTACCTATAGAAAGGGTATTCTTAAGAACCGTACTTATAAGGTTGTTGATGGTGACGGACTGGCAGCAGACCATGCAGCTATTATTCTTGAAGGATATCATCATGTTAAGGAGGCACTTAACGCATGAGTGAGAAGATGAAGAAGAGCGACAAAGTAAAGATGAGCAGCAGACCTAAGAATGATAGATTGAATAAATCGGACATCAAGAAGCAGACATGGAGAGCGGGCAACATGCTCTATCCTGTGCCAGCGGTTATGGTAAGCTGCGCAAGAAAAGGAGAAAAGCCTAATATTATTACCGTTGCATGGGCAGGAACTGTATGCTCTGATCCGGCAATGGTTTCGATATCAGTAAGAAAAGAACGCTACAGCCATGATATTATTAAGGAAACAGGCGAATTTGTTATTAATCTTACAACAAGAAAGCTTGCGAGAGCCACTGATTATTGTGGAGTAAAATCTGGCAGGGACGTTGACAAATTTGCAGACATGCATCTTACAGCAGCACCGTCAGTTAAGATTGAAGCTCCAGCAATTGCAGAAAGTCCTGTCAATATCGAATGTAAGGTTAAGCAGGTGTTAGAGCTTGGAAGCCACGATATGTTTATAGCAGAGGTTATGGCTGTAAATGTAGATGAAAGCCTGTTAGATGAGAAGGGAACACTGCATTTGTCAGATGCAGACCTGATTGCATATTCGCATGGAAGATATTATGGCCTTGGAGATTTTATAGGTAAGTTCGGATATTCAGTGCAGAAGCCGGCTAAGGTAAAATCTTCCAGAAAGAAAAAATAGGGTTTACAAACCAAATGTGTTGTGTTAGTATAATTGTTACAAAATTGTTACAAAGATATTACAAGAAGATAACTATATATTAACACAATATTTGGAGGAACTCATGGAACGCTTGTCTAGATATGGCAGACGAATGAAGCTCACACTGATTAATACAATGACAGTTGCGAGTCTGGTCTGTATTATAGCAATTCCATTTTTGACAAAGAATTTATTAAAAACGGAAGCTAATTATTATAGTATAACTATTAACGGAATGAAGGTTGGGGCTGCCAACACAGAAGAAGAGGTTATTGTTGCACTTGCATCTGCAAGGCAGGAATTAAGTGCACAATATAATGAAGTTGTGTATATGGATCCTGACATTGAAATTAATAAGGAAAGCAGAACTGTAGCTCAGCGAATGAGTGTTGATGAACTTTCAGGTGCTATTTACAGCTATATGTTTGATAATGTTATGGATGTAGATTTCCATATGTATTATACAGTAAGATTTGGAGATTTTGTTGTAACTTTAGATTCTAAGGATAGTGTTATTGCATTATTTGAGAAGCTTATAGCAAAATATGATCCTAATAATGCTTTTACAGTTTCTCTTGATATTGTTGATGCAGCAACAGGTACTTATGGAATAAGCATTAATGAAAAGGCTACAGAAAGTACAGCAGCAGAAATCGTATCATCAGCTATCAGTGGAACAGCAGTTTCACAGGATGGAGAGACAGTTGCCAATGGTGATGGCCTTACAGGAATATCATTTGATACAGACGTTGTCATAGTCGAAGTACCAGCTGATAATGCGGTAACAACAACTGTTGATGAGGCATATGAAAATATAACTAAAGAACATGCAGAAAAGACAATATACACAGTAGAGACAGGAGATACATTGTCTGTTATTGCACAGAATAATGGTCTTAGAATGTCAGAATTGTTAAGCCTTAATTCTAATCTTTCAGAGAACAGCGTAATTGCACCTGGAGATTCAATAACTGTAACTGTTCCAAAGTCAGAGATATCTGTTATTACAAAATATCAGATGACTTACGAAGAGGATTATGAGGCTGAACCTAATTATCAGGATGATGATACTAATTATCGTGGAACTAATACTGTTATTTCAGAGGGAACAACAGGCCACAGAGCGGTAACAGCAGAAGTTACTTATTCTAATGGTAACGAAACAGGAAGAACATATATCAAAGAGGATATTATAAAAGAATCAATACCTAAGACAATTGCAGTTGGAACACTTACACCACCAACATATCTTAAACCTATATCAGGTGGTTCATTCTCATCCGGTTTTGGATACAGATGGGGAAGTCTCCACAAGGGAGTTGACTGGTCAGTTTCGCAGGGAACTACAGTTACAGCTGCAGCTGCCGGAACTGTAACAAGAGCAGGCTGGTTTGCTGATTATGGATACTGTGTTGATATCACACATAGTAATGGAACTATGACAAGATATGGACATCTCAGTTCTATAAAGGTAAGCGTTGGACAGAGTGTTACACAGGGACAGGCTATTGCAGCTTCTGGTAATACCGGTTACAGTACAGGTCCACATCTGCATTTTGAAATATGGGTTGGTGGCATTGTTGTAAATGTTTTCTTCATAAAGTTGATCTCTAGGGTCTTCAGTAAGACAAGAGGTCATCATCGTTGCC
>ENA-ORCM01001375-ORCM01001375.1-human-gut-metagenome-genome-assembly--contig:-NODE-1375-length-20574-cov-9.727667_pt1 | contig 20574 bp, 9 predicted proteins | sample MGYA00242906_ERZ507928 | MGnify/ENA primary metagenome ERZ507928 (study PRJEB26167, sample SAMN06115497) | human gut metagenome | host: Homo sapiens | place: China:Shanxi | collected 2015-05-07...
ACGGCCTGATGCTGGGCATCTGCAACGGCTTCCAGGCCCTCATCAAGCTGGGTCTGGTGCCCTACGGCGATATCCGCGAGATCAGCCAGTATGACCCGACCCTGACGTTCAACACCATTGGCCGCCACCAGAGTATGCTGGTGCGCACCCGGATTGCTTCCACGGGCAGCCCCTGGCTGAGCAAGTGCGCCGTGGGCGAGGAATACACCGTGGCCATCAGCCATGGCGAGGGCCGCTTTGTGGCACCCCAGCAGGTGCTGGACAAGCTGATCGCAAACGGCCAGGTGGCCACCCAGTATGTGGACCTGGAGGGTCAGCCCACCATGGACCAGCGCTACAACCCCAACGGCTCGGTGCTGGCCATCGAGGGCATCACCAGCCCGGACGGCCGTGTCTTCGGCAAGATGGGCCACTCCGAGCGCAGCGGCCAGTACCTGTATAAGAACGTCACGGGCGATAAGTACCAGCCCATCTTCGAGGGCGGCGTAGACTATTTCAAGATTTGATGGTAGAATAGAAGAACCTCTCAGTCGCCTGACGGCGACAGCTCCCCTAAGAAAGGGGAGCCCTTGGCAAAGAGGGGGACTCCTGCGTGAAACGTAGAAGAGCCGCAGGCGAAAAAGAAAAACTTTCCGAAATGCCAAAGCCTCCCCTTTGCAGGGGAGGTGGCATCGCGTAAGCGATGACGGAGAGGTTCTGTCAGGAGGAAAACCAATGTCTCAGCATGACCGTTATATCAGCCCTTTTTCCACCCGCTACTCCTCCGATGAGATGCAGTACATCTTCTCGGATGACAACAAGTTCCGCACCTGGCGCCGCCTGTGGGTGGCGCTGGCCCGGGCCGAGATGAAGCAGGGCCTGACCAATATCACCCCCGAGATGGTGGCCGAGCTGGAAGCTCATGTGGACGACATCAACTATGAAGTCGCCATCGAGCGGGAAAAGCTGGTGCGCCACGACGTCATGAGCCATGTCTACGCCTACGGCCAGCAGTGTCCCAAGGCGGCAGGCATCATCCATCTGGGTGCCACCAGCTGCTATGTCGGCGACAACACCGACATCATCGTGATGCGTCAGGGCCTCGAGCTGGTGCGCAAGAAGCTCATCGGCGTGCTGGCAAAGCTGGCAAAGTTCGCCGAGGAGTATAAGGATATGCCCTGCATGGCCTACACCCACTGCCAGCCCGCCCAGCCCACCACCGTGGGCAAGCGCGCTACCCTGTGGGCCAACGAGCTGGTGATGGACCTCAACGAGATCGACCACCGTCTGGCTACCCTGCAGCTGCGCGGCGTCAAGGGTACCACAGGCACCCAGGCTTCCTTTATGGAGCTGTTCAAGGGCGACGCCGACAAGATCCGCGCCGTGGATGCTTCCATCGCCGAGGAGATGGGCTTCGACAGCGAGGCCGTCATCCCGGTGTCCGGCCAGACCTACAGCCGCAAGGTGGACGCCTTCATCCTCAACGCACTGGCCGGCATCGGCCAGAGCTGCATGAAGTTCGCCACCGACCTGCGCCTGCTGGCCAACTTCAAGGAGATGGAAGAGCCGTTTGAGAAGAACCAGATCGGTTCCTCCGCTATGCCCTACAAGCGAAACCCCATGCGCTGCGAGCGCATCTGCGCTTTGAGCCGCTACCTGATGGTGGATGTGCTCAACCCCAGCTTCACTACCGGTACGCAGTGGTTCGAGCGCACGTTGGACGACAGCGCCAACAAGCGCGTTGCCATGGCTGAGGGCTTCCTCGCCACCGACGCCATCCTGAACATTATGCTCAACGTCACCGACGGCCTCGTGGTCTACCCGAAGGTCGTGCGCAGCCGCCTGATGGCCGAGCTGCCCTTCATGGCCAGCGAGAACATCATGATGCAGGCCGTGGAGAAGGGCGGCAACCGTCAGGAGCTCCACGAGCGTCTGCGCCAGCACGCCATCGCCGCCGGCAAGCAGGTCAAGGAAGAGGGTCTGCCCAACGACATGGTGGACCGCATCGCCGCCGACCCGGCCTTTGGTCTGACCAAGGAAGAGATCGCGGCGGGCCTTGTGCCGGAGAACTTTGTGGGCCGCGCTCCCCAGCAGGTGGAGGAATTCATCGCTCACATCCTCAAGCCCATCTTTGACGCCAACCCGGATGCTGTGGAACAGCACGCAAACCTGAGCGTCTAAACGTGATTTTACAGGAAAAGAGGCTGTTGCCGCAGGCAACGGCCTCTTTTCTGCACACAGAAGGAGTTTTCATGCGACTCGATAAATATTTAGCCGAGACGGCCCAATGCACCCGGAGCGAGGCGAAGGCACTGCTGGCGAAAGGCCGCGTCACGGTCAACGGCGCGGTCTGCAAGAAAGGGGACACCCAGCTGAAAGAGGCTGACGCCGTGGCTGTGGACGGCAAAGCGCTGGCCTACCGACAGTTCGTCTACCTCATGCTCAACAAGCCCGAGGGCGTCGTCAGCGCCTCCACCGACAAGCGGGACACGACGGTCGTGGATCTGGTGGGGGATGCCTATCCCCGGCGGGAGCTGTTCCCGGCGGGGCGGCTGGACAAGACCAGCACCGGTTTCGTCCTGCTGACGGACGACGGCGGCTTTGCCCACGACATCCTCGCGCCCAGGCGCCATGTCTCCAAGACCTACACCGTCGTCATCGACACCCCGCTGACAGAAGAGATGAAGGCCGGCTTTGCCGCAGGCGTTACCCTTGCCGACGGCACGGCCCTTTCGCCGGCGGAAGTGTCTGCCCTCACTCCCGACGGGCTGACGGTCCGCGTCCTGCTCAGGCAGGGCGTGTATCATCAGATCAAGCGGATGTTCGGCGTCTACGGTGCGGGCGTCAACGCCCTGCACCGGGACGCCATCGGCGGGCTTGCGCTGGACGAGAGCCTTGCCCCGGGCCAGTGGCGGGAGCTGACAGCTGACGAGGTGGCGAAAATTACCACGGGGTAAAGGACTGCTTTTCACCCGGTTTTCAAAAAAGTATCACATTTTACCGGTAAAATAGCCCTCAGAACCACGCAGAAAGGCCCTTTTTGGCCCGAAAATGACCCCGAAAGATAATTTCAACAAGAAAGAAGAATTTTTTTTGGTGAAATATGTTGCAAAAGTAAATTCTTTTGTGTAAAATATAAAATGTAATGCGGCGAAATTGTTAAAAATCACAATCCCGCCCACCTGCGGTTTGCACAAGAGAGGAAAAGGGGTATCCATTTATGGCCAATAGAGTATTTCAGAGCGTGATCTACCAGATGAAGGACGCGATCGACCGCGTGGTCGGCGTGGTGGATGAGACCGGCGCTGTCATCTCCTGCTCGGAGCTGAATCTGATCGGCGAGGTGCGCGAGGGCTTTATGGCAGAGCGTCTGACGGCTGGTGACCGCTTCGTGCGGGATGGCTACACCTACCAGCAGTTCTCCAGCGCAAAGCATAACGATTATGCCGTTTTTGTGGAAGGTGCGGACGAGACTGCGGGCCAGTTTGCCGCTGTGCTGTCCATCAGCCTGCAGAGCATCAAGCAGTATCACGACGAGAAGTTCGACAAAGCCAACTTTATCAAGAACGTGGTGCTGGACAACATCCTGCCCGGCGACATCTACGCCAAGGCCCGTGAGCTCCACTTTGCCACCGACGTCTCCCGCGTGGTGTTCATCGTCCGCGTCACCAGCGGCGGCGACATTTCCGCTTACGACGTGGTGAGCAGCCTGTTCCCCGACAAGCAGAAGGACTTCGTCTTCAACATCAGCGAGACGGATACCGTCCTGGTCAAGGAGATCCGCAAGGGCATCGACCGCACCGATATGGAGAAGCTGGCCGCCAGCATCGTGGACACCCTGTCCGGCGAGCATTACATCAAAGCTGTCGTGGGCATCGGCACCCCCATCGCCAACGTGAAGGACCTGGCTACTTCCTTTAAGGAAGCACAGATCGCCATGGAGGTCAGCAAGGTGTTCGACACCGAAAAGCAGATCATCCGCTACGACAATCTGGGCATCGCACGTCTTATCTACCAGCTGCCCACCACGGTCTGCGAGATGTTCCTGCGCGAAGTGTTCAAGCAGGGCAGCATCGAGAGCCTGGACCAGGAGACCCTGTTCACCATCCAGCGCTTCTTCGAGAACAACCTGAACGTCTCCGAGACCAGCCGCGGCCTGTTCGTCCACCGCAACACGCTGGTGTATCGTCTGGAAAAGATCAAAAAGCTGACCGGTCTGGATCTGCGTGAGTTCGACGACGCTATCGTGTTCAAGGTAGCGCTCATGGTCAAGAAGTACCTGTCCAACAACCCGGCCAAATATTGATATTTCGTCTCAGCCGCTCCGGCTGCGGACGCCGAAACCGGCCGCTCGACCCCGATGCTGGCCGGTTTCTTTTGTAATGGTCTGGAACTTCTGTGCCAAATAAATTTTTCAGGAGCAAGATACTCATGATAGATTTTGAACATGTCACCAAGATATACAAACGGAGTGATACTCCCGCTCTGGAGGACATCGACTTCCACGTAGACGACGGCGAGTTCGTCTTTCTGGTGGGCCACTCCGGCGCCGGCAAGTCCACTCTGCTCAAGCTCATCCTCCGCGAAGAGCTGCCCACCGAGGGCCGCGTCATGGTGGACGGCAAGGACGTCGCCCGGCTGCGCCGGGGCAAAGTGCCTTTCCTTCGCCGCCAGATGGGCATCATCTTCCAGGATTTCCGCCTCATCCCCACCATGACGGTCTACGAGAATGTGGCGTTTGCCATGCATGTCACCAACATCGGCAAAAAAGACATCAAAGAGCGCGTCAACTACATGCTGGAGCTGGTGCATCTGGAAGATAAGGCAAAGGTCTACCCCGAGTTCCTCTCCGGCGGTGAGCAGCAGCGCGTGGCCGTGGCCCGCGCTCTGGCCCACAGCCCCCGCCTCGTCATTGCGGACGAGCCCACCGGCAACATCGACCCCGAGATGAGCCTTGAGATGATGGAACTGCTGGAACGCGTCAGCGAGATGGGCATCACGGTGCTTGTCGTCACCCACGAGCATGAACTGGTGCGCCGCTTCAACCGCCGCACCATCACCCTGAAGCAGGGCCGCATCATCTCCGATGTTCCGGCCAGTTTCGGCGAGGAGGTACACGTATGAAAATCTCTACGTTTGGGTTCCTCACCCGGCGCGGCGTGCGCAACCTCGGCAAGCACTGGGCCATGACCATCGCCTGCATCGCTTCCCTCAGCGTCTGCATGACCCTGAACATCTTCGCCAGCCTCATTGAAGTCAATGTGGACAGCATGGTGAGTTATCTGGGCAGTCAGAACGAGATGGTGGTCTATGTGGACCCCGAGGCCGATGACGCCACCATCCAGTCTGTGGGCAATGCCCTCAGCGGCACCGCAGGTGTGAGCCGGGTGCAGTATATGTCCAAAGAAGACGTCCTCAACCAGTACAAGGGCTATATGTCCGACTATGCCGCCCTGCTGAACGAGTTCGAGAACGACAACCCCTTTAAGGCCAATTACCGCGTCTCCCTGTCTGATCTGAGCCAGATGGAGACCATCAGCAAGCAGTTCGAGAACATCAGCGGCGTCTACAGCGTCACCGCTCCCATCGAGATGACCAGGACCTTTGTGGAGGTCCAGCAGGCTGTCACCAAGGTCGGGCGCGGTCTGGTGCTGGTGCTGATGGCTGTCAGCATCATCACGGTGGGTACCACCATCCGGCTGAGCGTCTTTGCCCGCCGCCGTGAAATCGAGATCATGAAGTATGTCGGCGCTACCAACGCCCTCGTCACCCTGCCTTTCGTCATCGAGGGCCTGACTATGGGCCTGCTCTCCGGCATCCTGACGGCAGCTGCCACCATCGGCGGCTATGCCTACATCGTTCAGCTGTCGCCCACGCTGGGCGGCCTGTGGCAGATGCTCATGGGTACGGCTCTGGTGCCGCTGGAAAATGTCTGGCCCACCATCCTGACCTACAGCCTCGCGGGCGGCGCTCTGGTGGGCGGTCTGGGCAGTATGTTCTCCATCCGAAAGCACCTGAATGTGTAAGGAGGGCCTACTGTGTACCACGACAAGCATTCCGCAGGCTTTGTCCTGCACCATCCGCCCCGCCACGCAAAGCCGTCGGGCCATTCGGCCATGATGCGCGCCGCCTGCGCCTTTCTGGCCGCCGCCTGCCTCGTGCTGAGCGTGACGGTCTACCCGGCCAGTGCGGCCACCAGCATGAGCTCGCTGCAGAACAAGCTGGACAAGATCTCTGCGTCCATCAAGCAGCATAAGACGGAGCTGAACGACGCCAAAAAGAAGGAAGCTGCTGCCAAGGCCCTCGAGTCTGAGCTGAAGGAAAAAGTCTCGGTGCTCCAGAGCCAGATCAGCGTTCTCAAGAGCCAGATCTCCGAGGTGCAGAACAACATCGGCGTCAAAGAGCAGGAGATCACCGCCAAGCAGAATGAGATCGCCCGGAAAGAGCAGGAGATCGCCGACCAGTGGGACGATTTCAAGAGCCACATGGCCGCGATGCAGGAGCTGCGGGACGGCGGCAGCGTCGCCATGCTCCAGTCTGTGAACGATCTGTACGAGCTTCTGACCTTCAATGAGGTCATGCAGGACATCTCGGTGAAGGACACCGAGATACTCGACAACATGAAGGCTGCGAAGGAAGCCCTCGTGGCCGACCGCACCCAGCTCGTGGAGGAGCGCACCCAGCTGCAAAACAAAAAGGCTGAGCTGGACGCCCAGAACAAGCAGATGCAGTCCAAGCAGAACGAGCTCAACAACAGCGTCAAGGAGGCCCGTCTGAGCGCCGCTGAGGCCCAGCAGGCCCAGAAGAACGCCCAGGCGGCCATCGAGTCGGACGAGATGAACTACGAGGCCGTCAAGAAAGAGATCCAGAAGCTCATCGCAGCGGCAGCGGCCAGCAAGCCCCAGCTGAGCTTCAGCGGCTTTATCTGCCCGCTCAGGAGCTATACCCGCATCTCCAGCGAGTACGGCTGGCGCAAGAACCCGGTCTCCGGCGTCAACAAGCTCCACGCCGGCATCGACTTTGCCGCCCCCGCAGGCACGCCCATCTACGCAGCCGCCAGCGGCTATGTGCAGGTGGCCGGCTGGTCCAGCGGCGGCTACGGCAACTATGTCATCATCTATCACGGCAAAATGACAGACGGCAACGCCTACTCCACCCTCTACGGCCATATGCGCTCGGTGGCAACGTCGGCGGGCAAGTATGTCAACCAGGGCGACCTCATCGGCTATGTGGGCTCCACCGGCAACTCTACCGGCAACCACCTCCATCTCGAGGTGTGGAAGGGCGGCTCCAAGGCCAATGCGGTCAATCCCCGCGGTTATATTCCGATAAGATAATACAACTGTAATTGAAGTCGAGGGGTCAAAGGAGGCCACAAGGCGAAATGAACGAGCAAAAACGCAAGCGTATCCTTCGGGTGGGCTGTCTGATTCTGGCAGGAGTGTTCCTGCTGTCGGTGCTGGGCAGTGTCATCCTGATGTTTTTGGTCTGAACTGGGGAGGACATTGAATGAACCGCAAAATTTCCGTAGGGATGACCGTGACCATCGTCATTCTGGCAATGACGGTCACTTTTTCCATCACGATGCTGATGGCGATGCGGCTGTTTGACCACACCGTCACCAGCGTGAAGGAAAAGGAGAGCATGTACAACAAGGTGGCCGAGGTAGACCGCTATGTGCGCGCCAACGACTACTACGACATCGACGAGACCGTGCTGTACGACCGTCTGACTGCCGGTTATCTGCTGGGTACCGGCGACAAGTACGCCCGCTACTACACCGCCTCGGCCTATACCGACCTGCTCAACGCCCAGAGCGGCAAGCTGATGGGCATTGGCGTGGAGCTGGCCATCGACCAGTCCGGCTACGCCAAGGTCATCAAAGTGTATGACGAGTCTCCTGCCAGGGAGGCCGGCCTCCAGCGGGGCGATTACATCACCACCATCGACGGCGCAGACATCAAAAGTCTGGGCAGCGTGGAGGCTGTCCAGAACAAACTCCGGGGCGAGAGCGGCACGAGCGTCAATGTAAGCTGGCTGGACAGTGAGAACGCCCAGCACACCGCCGATCTGACCCACTCCGGCTTTACAGCCAACAGCGTCGATTCCGCGCTGGTGCAGGGCAATGTGGGCTATATCAAAATCTGGCAGTTCGACAACTCCACCCCCAGTGAGCTGGACTTTGCGCTCCGCAGCCTGACCGCCAGCGGTGCCCAGAGCTTCATCTTCGACCTGCGCGACAACGGCGGCGGCATCCTTGACGACGCCATCAGCTGCATCGAACTCGTCGCGCCGGAAGGCGTGCTGGCCTACGCTGAGGATAAGGCAGGCAACCGCACCCTGCTGGGCAGCAGCACCGGCGACTCGGTCATCAGCCAGCCCACCGTCTGCCTCGTGAACGAGAACACCGCCAGCGCGGCAGAACTCTTTGCGTCCAGCCTGCGCACCCTGTGCGGCACCCGCCTCGTGGGCAGCACCACGATGGGCAAAGGCACCATCCAGAGCAGCCCCCAGCGCCTCTCGGACGGCAGCGCTGTCGTGGTCACGGTGGCAAAGCTCATCTGCGGCGACGGCTCCTGCTTCGACGGCACCGGCCTGGCCGTAGACGTGGAGCGCCCGCTGACTGCCGACGAGCAGGCCAGCTACTATGACTACACCCTCGACACGGACCCGCAGATACAGCGCGCCGTCAGCACCGCACAGCAGCTCACCGGTGTCACCACCGTGGGCGGCGTGAACGACGCTGACATCGCCGCCGACTCCGCCGCAGCCTCTTCGGAGGCCGCAGCCGAGAGCACCGCTTCCAGCGAGGCCGCAGGGGAGGCAGAGGCTTCCTCCGAGGCCGGTGCAGAAGGGGAGCAGGAGGCTGCAAGTGCGCAGTAAACACTTTTTGAAAATAACTTTAGTCGTGTAAATAGCTCAACCTCTCAGTCTGCTTCGCAGACAGCTCCCCTACCGAGGGGAGCCTCTGGCGAAGAGAATAAGCTTTGCGGAATGCCAAGGCCTCCCCTCGTTAGGAGCAACAACGACGACCGCCGCCAGTGGCGGAAACAGGGAGTCGCTGTTGGGGCCGCGGCCAGCAAGACGCAAGCAAAGCGCTGCGGATGCTGGGTGCCGCAACCCGGGCAGTGGCACGCTGCAGGCGTGACGGAGAGGTTTTGCTGTTTTAGCAAGAAACAGAAAGGAAAACCACTATGCCGGAGCTGACCGACCTCTCCGTTATCCGCACCCTGTGCGAAAAATACGATTTCGCGCTCTCCAAGGGCTTTGGACAGAACTTCATCATCAATCCCGGCCTGCCGCCCAAGATCGTGGACGCCAGCGGCGTCGATAAGAGCTGGGGCGTGCTGGAGATCGGCCCCGGCATCGGCGTGCTGACCAAAGAGCTGGCCCAGCGCGCCGCCAAGGTGGTGTCCATCGAGGTGGACGAGCGCCTGCCGCCCCTGCTGGCCGAGACCATGGCGGGCGTGGATAACTTCAAGCTGGTATTGCAGGATGTTCTGAAAGTAGACCTCCGCGCCCTCATCGAGGAGGAGTTCCCCGGGATGCCGGTGGCTGTCTGCGCCAACCTGCCCTACTACATCACCAGCCCCATCGTCATGAAGCTGCTGGGCGACCGCCTGCCCATCCAGAACCTCACCGTCATGGTGCAGAAGGAGGCCGCCGACCGTCTGGCCGCTGCCCCCGGCACCCGGGCGTCCAGCGCCATCAGCTGCGCCGTGAGCTACTACGCCACCTCAAAGCTGATGTTCACCGCCGCGCCGGGCAGCTTCTACCCGGCCCCGAAGGTCACCAGCGCCGTTGTGCGGATGGACATCCGCCTCACTCCCGCCGTACAGGTGGAGGACGAGGACGGCTACTTTGCCCTCATCCGTGCCGCTTTCGGCCAGCGCCGTAAGACCGCCGCCAACGCCATCGCCAGCGGCCTCGGCCTGCCGAAAGATAAGGTCATCGCGGCCATCGAGGCGGCGGGCTTCGACGCCCGCATCCGCCCCGAGGCCCTGACCCTCGAGGACTTCGCTGCCGTACAGCGGGAGCTGAAGTAAAATTTTATCATAATAAAACGCCAAGGCCCCCGCAGTTTGGAACAGAACTGCGGGGGCCTTGGTCGTTATGTGGAAGGAATAGAGAATGGCAATGTGCTTACCTCAGCAGTGCGGTGTGGTCTGCGCCGCCCACGATGAAGCTGGCGGTGGAGCCGCTGTGGCTGAGGGTGAAAGGTGTGCTGCCCGCACCGAGGGCTGCAACATCGGAGAGGGAGAGGGTGGAAGTGCAGCGTTCGGTGGAGAAGACAACGGTCTCGATGCGCTCAGAGCGGAGGCCGGTCAAATCGGAAAGGACGCCCTGCAGGGACGCCGTCTCATGGGTGACATCAATGTAGAGAACATCGCTGATCTGGTTCAGCCGGACCAGCTGGACGTTCTGGAGGATGTCGGCCTGAGCCGGGTCAAGGACACGCAGGCCGGTGTAGATGGTGCTGTTGTCGCTGCTGTGGGAGACATCGCGGTACTCCACCGCATTGCAGACCTCGCAGATGCGGTACTCGCGGCTGCCGCCTTCGACAGGCGTCCAGCCACCCCACTGATGGCGGCCGAGGGCGGGCAGCTCCTCCGTCTCAGTGACGACACAGCCGCTGATGGTGCAGCTGCGCTGGCGCTCGCCCTTCTCGGTGCAGGTAGGCTCTTTGGTGATGACCCACTCGCTGAAGGTGTGGGTCTTGCTGACGGGGATGGCCTCGGTCTGGGTATCGTCGCCACGGATGCAGTCACGGTGCTTGGAGCCTTGCTCGACACAGGTAGCGTCCCTGTCGATGACCCACTCGCCGTACTCGTGGCCGAGGGCCTCAATGGCCTCAGTCCGGGTATCGCCGCAGGCAGAACAGGTGAAGGTGCGCACGCCGTCGGCAGTGCAGGTGGCCTCCTTCGTGACGACGCCTGCATCCCACTTGTGGGCGGTCTTATCCACCGGGATGCTCTCGGTGTAGCTGTCGCCGCAGACGACGCAGGTATAGGTCATGATGCCCGGCTCGGCGCAGGTCGCGGCCTTGGTCACGACGCCCGCGCCGTAGCTGTGCTGGCCGGTGGCGTTGAGCGTTTCGGTCTTCGTATCGCCGCAGACCTCGCACTGGTAGGTGACGGTGCCGTCCTGGCCGCAGGTAGCCGCTGTCGTGGAGAGGACTTTCCACTGATGCTGGCCGGTGGCGGGGATGCTCTCGGTCTGGGTAGCGTCGCCGCGGATGCAATCACGGTGTTTGGAGCCTTCCTCGATACAGGTAGCGTCCCGGTCAATGACCCACTCGCCGTACTCGTGGCCGGGGGCCTCAATGGCCTCAGTCCGGGTATTGTGGCAGACGGTACAGGTGAAGGTGCGCACGCCCAGCTCAGTGCAGGTGGGCTTCTTCGTGACGACACCCTCGTTCCAGGTGTGCTGGCCGGCGGCGGGGAGAGTGTGGCGGAACGTGGTGCCGCAGTGGTCCACCATGCAGATGTAATCGATGTAGCCGTCCTTGCCGCAGGTCGGCTCCTGACGGCCGCTGACGGTCCAGTTGTGGACGGAAGAGATGTCGCCGTACTTGGCCTTTTCTGCCTCGCTCATCTCGGCCTTTACGCTGCCGCTGTGGGATGGCTGGCTGGCCGCGTAGACACCGTTGTGGAAGAGCCGCGAGATGCTGGTGGTGCCGCTCTTTACGAGCTTCACGAGGCCCTTCTTGCCGTTTTCCGCGAGCTGGATGACTTTGTCCAGCTTCTTGCCGTCGCTGCTTTGGATAGCATTGTCGGCGTCGGGGGCGGTTGCGGTGATGTCCAGCGCGGAGTCGGTATTGCTGATGGAGACGCTGCCGCCGCCGATGGCAGGGGCGTCGCTGGTGCCGGTGGCGGCGATGGTGCCGCCGGTTATCGTGATACTGCTGGAGTTGTTGTTGTCGCTGCCGCCAATGCCGGCGCCGGTGTCATAGCCGGTGGCTGTGATGGTGCCGCCACTGATGGTGACATCGGCGTAGCTGCCGCCGATGCCCGAAGAACCGAAGTTGTTGCTATGCTGGTTGCCTTTGGCGTTGACCGTGCCGCTCTTGATGGTCACGCTGCTGCGGCTATTAAGGCCCGAGCCGATGCCGGCAGCGGAATCGCCGCCCGTTGCGTTGATGGTGCCGCCGTCGATCACGACGTCCACCTTGTCAGAGTCATAGCCTGAGCCGATGCCGGCAGCGAGATTGCCGCCCCTGACGTCTTTGAGTTCGGCGTTACCGGAGATGTTGACCGTGGAAGAGCGACCGTAATAGCCCGAACCGATGCCGGCGCCGCCGTTCTTGCCCTCGGCCTTTTCAATGGTGCCGTCGGTGATGTTGATGGTGACAGCGCCCTTCTTGCTGTCGTCTTTGGTGTCACTGCTGCCGCTGCCGATGCCTGCGCCGCCGTATTTGCCGCCCGTGGCCTTGGTGATGGTGCCACCCTTGATATTGATCTCGGTCTCGCCGGAGACGTTGGAGCCGGAGCCGATGCCTGCGCCGCTGAGCCGCTCGTCGGAGTGATTGCGAGAGTCAAGGCTGACGCCGCCCGTGGCCGTGATTTCGCCGCCCTCAATGTTGATGGTGGTCTTATTAAGGGTGTTGCCGCCGGAGCCGATGCCGGCACCGGAAGCCCAGCAGGATCCGTTCTCATTGCTGCCGCCCTTGGCCTCAATGATGGGGATGACGTTGCCGCTGTTGCGGATGGTGATGGTGGTGCTGCCCACAGAGGGATCGTTGATGTCACCGACATAGTGGCCGGAGCCGATGCCCGCAGCGGTGGAGCCGCCGGTAGCGGTAACTTTTGTTGCACCCTCGATGAGGATGGTGGTGTTGCCATTGGCGTCGCTGCCGCTGCCGATGCCTGCGCCGCCACCGCCGCCAAGGCTGGAATCACCGCCGCCGATAGCCTCAACGGTCACGCCGTCGCGGAGAGTGATGTCGGTGTCGCCGGTGGAGTGGCTGCCTGAACCGATGCCCGCGCTGCCCTTGTAGCCGTCGCCGCTGCCCATGGCCTTAACAGTGCCGCCGGAAATATCAATGGTAGTCTTTCCGGAAGAATTGATACCGGAACCGATGCCTGTGCCGTGGCTTACATACCTGACGTCGATAAAGCCCTTGGCTGTGACATCGCTGTTGGTGATGTGGATGTCGGTGTCGCCCTTGGCGCTATCGCCGCTGCCGATGCCGGAACCATCATAACTCGAAGCCTCGATTTTGCCACCGTTGATCTTGATGTCCGTGGCGTTGGTAGAATAGCTGCCGCTGCCGATGGCTGCACTGGAGTAGCTGGAGGCTGTGACGTTGCTGTCAGTGATACGGATAATGGTCTTGAGGTCGTTCGGCGTACCTGTAGGAAGACTGTAGATGTCTCCTTCACTACCGCTGCCGATGGCTGCGCCGTTGCCGCCGACGGCCTTTACCGTGCTGCTTTCTATCGTGATGTCGGTGTTGCCCTTGGCGCCTTTGCCGCTGCCGATGCCTGCGCCCGGGTTATTAGTGGAATCATCGGAGGAATCCAGAGAGCTCACAGACGCGTTGCGGATGGTGATGTGAGTTTGGCCGGAGGCGTAATGACCGCTGCCGATGCCTGCACCGTCGTAGGCAAAAGCACGTTTGACACCCTTTTCGGCAGTTGTATCGTGGATGTTGATGGTCGTCTCGCCGGTGGAGGATTCGCCCGAACCGATGGCTGCGCCGCCGCTGCCATACGCGTACACGAGCGCATCCCCGGTGATGTCGATTTTGGTCTCGCCGGTAGAGCCGCTGCCGCTGCCGCTGCCGATGCCTGCACCGCCGCCGTATTTGCCACCCGTGGCCTTTTCAATGGTGCCGCCGGAGATGTTGACCTTGGTCTCGCCGGAAGAGTTTTTGCCGCCGCCGATGCCTGCGCCGCCCGTACCCTCGGCATTTTTAATGGTACCGCCGGAGATGGTGACGGTGACATCGCCCTTCGCGGTGTCGGCTGTGCTGTCACTGTAGCTGCCGCCGCCGATGCCTGCGCCGCCGTTCTGGCCAATGGCATACTTAATAGTGCCGTCGGAGATGTTGATTTGGGTTTTGCCGTGGGATTCCGCGCCCGCGCCGATGCCCGCGCCGCCGTTGCCGGTGGCCTGTTTGATCACGCCGCTGGAGATGGTGACGGTGGTGTCGCCGTTGCTGCCGCTGCCGCTGCCGATGCCGCTGCCGATGCCTGCGCCGCCGTCCTGGCCCGCAGCCTTTATGGATGTGGTGTTGCCGGAGATGGTGACGGTGGCACTGCCGCCGCTGCCGCCGCCGATGCCTGCGCCGCCGCCCGTACCCTCGGCATTTTCAATGGTGCCGCCGGTGATCTCGACGTTGCCGTTCTGGTTTTTGCGGCCGCCGATGCCTGCGCCGCCATTGCCGCCGGTGGCATTCCAGATGGTGCCGCCCGAAATATTCACGACTTGATTGCCGCCGATGCCTGCGCCGCCGGTGGCCTGATGTATATCGCCGCCGGAGATGGCGAGGCTTTCGCCGCCGTGGATGCCGCTGCCGCCAGCGCCGCTTTCGGCGCTGCCGCCGGTGGCCTGCTCTATCCTGCCGCCGGAGATGTTCAGGGTGCTGTCGCTGCGGATGCCGTCGCCCGCCTTGCCGCTTTTGGCTGTGCCGCCGGTGGCCTGCTGTATCCAGCCGGAGATGGCGAGGCTGTCGCTGGCGGAAATGCCTGCGCCGCCGGTGTCCTTCTCGCCGGTGCCGGTGGAGTTGCCGCCGATGGCTTTTTCGATGATGGTACCGGCAAGGATCTCCATGGTCTTGCCAAAGATGCCTTTGCCGCCGGAAATTGTGCCGTTGCCGCCCTGCGCGGTTCCGATGGTGTAGAGCTGCGCGGTTCCGGTGGTGCTGCCGGAGATGGTGAACTTACTATCGTCACTGCGGATGCCGTCGCCGCCGGTGCCAGCGGTAGAATCGCCGCCCTTCGCGGTTCCGATGGTGCCGCCGGAGATGGTGAGGGCGTCGCCGCAGTAGATGCCGCTGCCGCCGCTCTTGTAGTCGGCAGTTGCATTGCCGCCCTTGGCGTTTCTGATGTTGCCGCTCGTGATGCTGATTTTGCCGTCGCTGTGGATGCCATTGCCGCCTTTTGCTTCTGCGGTAGAGGTTCCACCGAGAGCACCTGTGGTGGTATCGGGAGTTTTACCATCAGTGCCCAAGCTGCCGATGGTACCGCTCTCGATGGAGAGGTCGTCTTTGCTGTAGATGCCTGCGCCGCCGCTCTTGCCGGTGCCGCCCTGCGTGGTTCCGATGGTGCCGCCGGAGATGGTGAGCTTGCCGTCGCTGTGGATGCCGTCGCCGGCGTAGCCATCGGTAGAAGCGCCGCCGGTAGCGTTCGTGATGGTGGCGTTGTCGGAGATGTTGAGGTCGCCTTTGCTGTAGATGCCGTGGCCGGCGGTAGTTTTGCCTTTGCCGCCCTGCGCAGTCCCGATGTCGCCCTTGATGGTGAGCTTGCCGCCGCTGTAGATGCCGTGGCCGGCGTTACTGCTGCTGTTTCTGCTGTCGCCGTTGCCGCCGATGGCGCTGACAATGGTGGCTTTGTCAGGAATGGTGAGCTCGCCGTCGCTGTGGATGCCGTCGCCGGCGTCGTGGGAACCATAGCCGTCGCCGCCCTTCGCTTTTTCGATGGTGCCGCCCTCGATCTTGACGGTAATATTCTTGCTATCGCAACCTCCGCCGATGCCGTCGCCGGTGTTGCCACCGGTGGCGTTCTTGATGGTGCCGCTCTTGATGGTGACTGTGGTCTGGCCGGTGCTTCCGTCACCGCTGCCGATGCCGGCACCACCCTGATCGGTCCGCGCATTGATTTTGGCAGTGCCGCTGATGGTGATATTGGTTTCGCCGGTAGCCCATGTACCGCTGCCAATGCCGGCACCATCGGAGGCACCGATGGCGGTGATGTCGCCGCCTGTTATCTCAATGGTGCCGGCACCACTGTTGCTTACTTTGCCGGTGTTCCAGACGCTGCCGATGCCAGCAGAGGCACCGCTGCCTGTGGCGGTCAGGCTGCCGGTGTTGCGGCCATTTTCATTTCCGGATGTGATGGTCAGTTTGCCGGTGTCTTCTCTGCCATAATAGTCCTTTTCGTTGTGCTCGAGGCCGGCATGTTGGCCGTCGCTGGTGAGGGTATTGTCGCCCTTAAGCGTGATCGTCGTGTTGCCCGCGCCCTCGACGCTGAGGGCGGCGTCATTTTTGGCCTTAATGTTGACATTGTCCAGCGTCACGTTGAGGGTGTTGTCATTGCCTTTGGCCTTGTTGATGATGCGGATGACATAGTTGGTGACGTTTTCGGCTGTGCTCCTGAAGTTTTCCGCCGCGCGTTCCAAGACCGTAGTCGATTCGTTCCGGGTCTCTTCGTCGTCATTGGCGTCGGCGACCTTGAGGGATGCACCGGTGTACGTGAACTGGCTTTTGGGTGTAGAGAGGCTGCTCTCCGTGCTTTCCGTGCCTTCCGTGCCTTCGGCAGGGGTCTCGCTGCCGGTGGTGGGAGTGCCGCCCGCCGAGCCGGAGGTGCCGCTCTCAGAGCCTCTGCTCTCAGGGTCAGAGCTTCCCGCGCCGGTGTTCTTGCCGCCGGTCTGGTCCTTTTTCGTGGGATCAGTCTCGTTTTCCTCGCCGCCGGTAGTGTCGTCAGGCTGGTTCTTGCTTTCTTCGCCGCCGGTAGTGTCGTCAGGCTGGTTCTTGTTTTCCTCGCCGCCGGTGGTGTCGCCGGTCTGGTTTTCGTTTTCCTCGTTGCCGTCGTCAGAAGACACGTTGCCCTTGGGGGCGCCGAGGTAGACCATATCTTCGTTTTCGCTGTCGCTGTCTTCTGATGGGGGCGTGGCCAACTTGGGTTGGGCGGGAGAGGCTGCGGAGGTGCCGCCTTCAGAAGAGCTGCCGCCGGAGGCGGTGGTATCCTCTGAGCGCTTGCCGCCCTTGATGATGATATTGCCGTCCGTGTCTGTTTTTGTGTTGTTGCCTTGCTTGACCTGGGTGCCGGTTTCGTCTTTGGTGATGGTGATGTCACCATCGCCTATGTAATAGGTATCCGCATACGCCGGTGCGGCCATGCCGGCCACCATTGCGGCTGTCAGCGCCAGCGCCGTCACCCGGTGGGACGCGGGCCGGGGGGACGGCACCCGCAGCGGATGCCCCAGAACGCGCATTGCAAGCTTGCGATAAGAGATCATAGAAACCTCCTCTGAAAAAATGTGAGTTTTGCACAGAAGTTCCAAACGAAGCGGCAGAAACTTATGAAAGAAGCATAAATGTTGAGCTTGTTTTATTCTATCACATTCCGGCCATAATGTGGCCGGATCTGCGTGAATCGTCGTGTTTTGTGCGTGAATCGCCTCGCGGATGTCTCGAAACGCCCTGAAACAGCGCTGCATGGGCCGACAGCGGGCCGGACAAAGATATTGACAAGCGGGGAGGTTTCTGGTATTCTACTAGAGTACCCTGTGCAAACGATACTCGCTGGTGTGGCGCAATGGCAGCGCAACTGATTTGTAATGGCCAGAGGCCAAGATAGAGATAAAATCAACTGTCCGAATGTGATTTTTCATGTTCGGGCATTATTTTTTACTCTTTTCTCGAGCGGCGTGGCGTAACTGATTGAATCCTTCCAAGCAGAAATAAAAAGGGCATCTTTAGACGAAAAAGCGCGCTTGATGAGGATGAACTTCTTCCAAAACTGGAAATCACTGGAACAAACAAATGGAGGAAGCTGTTTATGAAACGAGCCATACAGAAGAGTACGACTGCCGACACAATAGGCCTTTTGGAGGCGTTCGAGGAGTTCATCGAGGAGAAAGAGGCACAGAACAAAAGCCCGCAGACCATTCACAATTACCGCCAGACCTTTGAGGCGTTCTGTAAGTTCAATGGGTTTGACCGGCATACCGGCGTAGAAAGCGTGAACCGAAAGGTCTTTCTGGATTGGGTCAATGATATGGCGCAGGACAAGAAGCCGGTCACGGTGAATCATTATCTGCGGGATGTCCGGGTGTTTTTTAACTGGTGTATGGACGACGACCACCACTACATCGAGAAGCCCTTTAAGATGAAGGAAATGACGATGCAGGATACCAAGCCGAAAGCATTCTGTGACGAGGACATGGCACGTCTGATGGAAAAGCCGAACCTCAAAGCGGACTTCCCGGAGTGGCGCACCTATGCCATTGTCTGCTGGATCATGGACAACGGAAGCCGGACGGAAACGGTGTGTTGTGCCAAGATGAGCGATGTAGATTTCAAGAACAAGACGATAACCTTCTCCCATACCAAGAACCGGAAGGCGCAGGTCGTGGGAATGTCTGACGCGCTCAGCTCAATTCTGAAAGAGTACATCCGCAAATGGCGTTATGATGTGGAAGGGGATGCATGGCTGTTTCCCAATATCGGCGGAGAGCAGCTGACGGGGAGTGGACTCCGCTGCGCGTTCAAGCGGTATTGTCTGAGCCGGGGCGTGAAGCAGCACAATGTGCATGGTCTGCGGCATACCTTTTCACTCTACTATATAAGAAATAACGGTAATCAGTTCAAATTGCAAAAAATCCTCGGTCATTCGACGATGGAAATGACCCGGCGGTATGTGAATCTGGCTGCGGCAGATATTACAAGCGACTATGACCGGTTCTCACCGCTGGCAAATGCAAAGCGCAAGACGAGCCGCGCGAGGGCGATTCATCGGGCGGAAGAGGATTGAAATATACTTTTTAATGGGGCGGCATCGTGATGTGGGCGGTGCTGCTCCTTTTGATACAAAAACAAAATATACTTAACAATAAGCTTGAAATAAACAACCATTTATAGTATAATGAGGCTATCAAACGATTGAAAGGGGGCGGTAGCCAGAAAAGACTCATCCCATCCTGTGAAATAGCAAGACACATTCGGGCAGCTGTAAACGAACCCGATAGCAATAGGTTTACAGCAAATTTTATTTCACGGGAGGGCCTAAAATATGAGCCTCGAAAAAGATACGAACGAAAAAACTATGCTGATTGCACCTCCGCCCCAAAGAACACGGAGTGGTGTCCCGGCGGCAGTAGAACTGCTGGGAGGATTCTCTGAGCTGGGATTGGCACCGGGCGAACAAAGCCCTGCACCGTCTCAGTTGGTGAAACAGCCGACGGATGACGTGACAGAGCAAGTACGGCTTATGGAAGAAGCGCGAATCGCAGAAATGCTTTTCGAGAGAGCCGCACCGGTCTTGCCAGAGGATGCTTACTATGTCTCACAGGCAATCGGCGATTCTATCCGGAACTGGGGATTTGGGCGCTATGTGATCGACGCGGGAACAGGGGCAGGTAAGACAACTGCTATCATGAACCTGCTGAAGGAAATCGTGGCTTCGACTCCCAGATATGAGGCTGTCGAGCGCAAGCGAATCCTGTACCTGTGCAACCGGAAAGCACTGCGGGAGCAAATTATTCAGGCTGTCTTTGGGGATGACTGCAAAAGGGACTTCCAAGATTGGGATTTGATCAAATGGGAAATGATGGACTGCCTGAGCTTTGAGTTTGTCGATGTCATGACCTATCAGAAGCTTCAGAAGGACTATCAGAATGACCCGGAGAAGACGATAGAGCACATCAAACGATGCTATACGTATATTGTCTGCGATGAAGCGCATTATTTTGTGAATGATGCGAGCTTTAACCACAAAACAGACACGGTGTACCAGTGTATTGAGCGGTTGATTTCGTGCAAAACGGTTGTCTATATGAGCGCTACGATGGAGTTTTTGATTCGGAAATGGAAAGAGAAGGGAACACTTCCTCCGGAGAACTACTACCGAATCCAAAGAAGAAAATCGTGCGTCTCAGAGATTCGATTCTATTACCGGGATGCAGAGCGCAAAGCCCTTTTGGATGCGATTCCACCCGATGAAAAGGCCATCGTATTTGTGACGACCCATGCGGCGCTTGAGAAAATGAAGCTGATATACGGCGACGATGCTGCATATTACTGCTCTGATAATAACAAGCGCGGGGCCATGGACGCACTGAGCGACTGTGTCAGGGGAGGAAGGCTCCTGAAACGAATCCTCTTTACCACGACAGTCCTCTATAATGGCGTTGACATCAAAGACGAGACAGTCAAACATGTTTTCATTGAGCAGTGGCTTCCTATGGAAGTGATTCAGGAAATTGGCCGAAAGCGTTCTCTGAGTGAAAATGATACCTGCAAGCTGTATCTGCGCGGTAGAGGGATGAGAGAACTGGAAACGCGGCTCAAAGAGGCAAACCAGAATCTTGAACCAGCGCTTTGCTATCGTACAGGAGGCGAGGCTTGGGAGAAGTTTCTGGAAACGCCGGATGTGAATGTGCGAATCGGGGAGGAGTCTGTTTTGAACTATGACCACCGAACCGGCGAGTATCACATCAATGAAATGAAGGAGTTGCTCTTCTTATATCAGAAACATACTGCGCTGGAAATGATACAGAAAGGTTATCATGATGCGATTCTTAGTATGATTCGGGATGATTTGGGCGGGTCTGTTCCGGAGTATAAATCTGATAATGCGTTGGCCTATATCGCGGAACACCTCAATACGCCAATGCTGAAAAATGATCTGAAGGAGGAACTGATTCGTGTTC
>ENA-ORCM01001382-ORCM01001382.1-human-gut-metagenome-genome-assembly--contig:-NODE-1382-length-20538-cov-9.715263_pt1 | contig 20538 bp, 19 predicted proteins | sample MGYA00242906_ERZ507928 | MGnify/ENA primary metagenome ERZ507928 (study PRJEB26167, sample SAMN06115497) | human gut metagenome | host: Homo sapiens | place: China:Shanxi | collected 2015-05-07...
ACATACGAGCCATCTGCGTAGGTGATCTTAAACTCGACACCTTCCAGCGGCTCCTTTGTCACGGAGTCCTGCTTGACCACAATAAGGTTGCCCTTGGGCTGGTTACGGAACTCCACCGTGACAACTTCATTGGACTTGACCTTGACTGTCTGAGGCGTATCATCCAACAAATAGCCGTCCTTTGCACGGGTTTCCTTGATGACAAGTGTGGTACCGGGGGCGATGTCGGTAATGGTGAACGTGCCTGCGCTGTCCGTCACGAACTTGCCGTTGGCGTTGCCGATGAGATTGCCGTCGGAATCCGTGACAAGGAACTCCACGTCAGAGATGGGAGCGTTCGTCACAGCGTCCACCTTTTTCACCAAAATACCGCCCTTGGGCTGGTTGCGGAACTCCAGGGTCATCACGGAATTGCGCTTGATTTTGATGCTCTGCGGGGTGTCGTCCAGAATGTAGCCGTCCTTGGCCTGCACCTCACGGGCGATGACTGTCATGCCGGGAGTCAGGCCGTCAATGCGGATGGTGCCCGCACTATCGGTCACGTAGCGGCCATTCGCCGTACCGATCACGCTTCCGTCCGAGTCAGTCACAAGGAACTCGACATCGGAAATAGGCGCGCCGGTCACGGCGTCCTTTTTGACAATGAGGAGGGAACCCATCTTATCATTGCCGAAGGTCACGGTGATCACGTCCTGATCCTTGCCGGAGAGATAAACGGTTTCCGTAGCGTCGGTGATCACATACCCATCCGGCGCGGAGATCTCCTCGCAGACATAAGTGCCTGCCTTGAGGCCGGTTGCAACGATGCTGCCATTGCTGGATGTTTTGTACTCGCCAACCACAGTGCCGCCTGTACCGGAGGTGCCGCCGAGGTAGCGGATGCGGAACCATGCACCCTCCAACGGCTGACCGCTCTCACTGTCCACCTTGCGGATGATGATGGCGGAAAGGGGAGTGTTCTCAAAGGTCAGGACTTTGCTCTCACCACCGGAGATGAAGCATTCCTGCGTGGCAGCCTCCTTGATGGCGTACCCGGACGCCGGTTCCAATTCAGTTACTTTGTACCAGCCATCCTTGATCTCAGGAAGAATGATTTTTCCGCTTGCGTCAGAAAAGTAAGTGCCGAGGTCGTTGAGCTCACCAGTGTCGGTATGGTTGCTGCCATACCAGATCTGGAACTTGGCGCCCTTGACGGGATCACCGGTGACGCTATCCAACTTCCGGATCTCCAAGCTGGGCTTGAGGGCATTGAAGAAGGTGACGGTAGATGTCTCACCAGCCTTCAGCGCTACTTCCTGCGGAATGGGGCAGAGAATGACATGGTTGGGGACATTGATCTCCGTCACTTTGAATGTGCCGACCGGGACAGAGTCGAGGAAGATGCGGCCATGGTTATCGGTGGTGGCGCTGGTAGAAAAGCTGCCGTCGATTTGCTCAATGAGATAAGTGACGCCCTCGATAGGCTCTCCGGTGGCGATGTTTTTCTTCAAAATTTCCAGACCGGGCTTCTGGTAATCCTGAAAGCACACCTCGGAGGTCTTGCCAGGGCGGAGCGCCACAGTCTGTTCCGTATTGCTCACGATGTACGGCTCCGGCACGGATTCCTCACGCACTACATAGACACCGGCAGGAATGGCCGAGAGCGTTGCGGAACCGTCCGTCCCGGTCGTGACGGAGGTAGAATAACTCCCTGTGACAGATTTTACCGAGAACACCGCACCCGCGATAGGCTTACCGCTCATGGCGTTGCGCTTGATGATCTTCATATCGGGCAGCTCATAATTAGTCGCCGCAACGCTGTATTCGCGGTCACCTTCGGAAACATCTACATAAACACTTTTGGGCGTGGGATCAACACAGAAGCCGTCCGGTGCAGCGGTTTCCACGAAGCTCCAAAGGCCGGTGGCGGCGTTCTCAACATAGATCTCACCCTGCGCATTGGTAATGTCGCTGCCGACGATCTGCCCGTTGAAATAGATGCTGAAACGTGCACCGGCGAGACCGGTTGTGGTCCCACCGGCGGTTTTTTTCAGCACGATCTTGCCCGTGCCGCCCGCAGGCTGCTCCGGCTGGTCAGGCGCTGGCTCGCCCGTTACGAGCTTGCGCGGTCCATAGTAGTTAAAGAATGACTGATTTTTGCGGTTGCTGGAGATCGCATACACCGCCCATCTTGCACTCTCATCCTCCACGATGGTTGCGGCAATGCCCTGCGCAGCGTACTCCTCGATCTGACGCTGGAACTCGGCATCCTCAGCTGCTTTCTTTGCAAGGAGGGAGTCGATAAGGCTCAGATACAGCTCGTAGGTGTCGGCGTTGGCGTAGCCGCCCGCGTCGCCATCTCCACCGGGCTCGCCTTTGTAGGACTGGTTTTCCCACACATACGTCTGCACGGCCATAAAAAGCTGGCCGACGTTGGATTCCTTGCAGTCGTTGAGGAAGGTCATCATCCACTTGACGTTCTCGACGGTCGCGGCATCCATCTCGCTGAGACCACTGTTTGTGAGCGCCGACTGCAATACGGTATCTGCATCTGCACCGGTGCCGGAAGTCCATGTAAAGGAATTCAGGTATGACGCGGTGGCGTAGTGATAGCCAAGTCCGCTATCCATACAGTACACGAGCTTACCGTCCACCAGCGGCGGGCGGTAGCTGTACGGGGTACCGTTGGCGAGCAGGCGCGTCGACCAATATGCCTGATTCTGTGTGATCTGGATGCCGGAACCTGCGTTCGACGCAGCGAAAGCCGCAGTCGGCAGCAGGCTCAAGATCGTCATCAGTGTCAAAAGCAGAGACAGCAGGCGTTTTTTCATAGGTTTCATAGGGTTCTCCTTTCTAAAAATGCGTAATAAAAAGAGCAGACCTTGCGATCTGCTCTTGCGTGAGAGTTGATGATTTACTTACTTGCGGGCGTATCCACCCAGGTGACTTCACAGCCGTCCAGCAGAAAGACCTGCACGCAGTACCAGCAGTCAAGACCGTTTTGGTTAACGCCCCGCGCCAGTCCGACGCCGATCTCACCATAGCGGGTGTTCGTCATGTTGTCCGCGTGAGCCTTGGAATTGGACCACAGATTGACCACTGCCTCGGAGAGCGTTTTACGCTGTTGCTCGAGGTACAACTCCGATATACTGTGAATATTTTCTCCAGTGTATCTGCTGTCGGTGACGGTGTTGCTCTTGCGCCCATCCGGACGGGTGTGAGAGTAGACGCCGCTGGCGGCCATCTCATCCGCGCGAACCTGTGCCGCCTGCATGAGCTTGTCGTTGACGCGCAGCACAGCAACGCCATTTTCTTTGCGCAGGGCATTGGTGCGGTCAATGATGTCCTGCTTTGCGGTGGCAACATCTGTCTGCGCAGGCTGCTCCACGGGCTTTGCCTCCGCAGACGTTACCGACGCTTCACCGGTGTAGGGCTTGCTGCTCTCTACCTGCACACATTTGGCATCGCTGTCCCAGTAGACATTGAAGCCGACCTGTTCGCCAATGTTCCGCAGCTTCACATAGTTGTTGCCGTTGATGACATAGGCTTCCATCTGCGCTTCTTTTCCATCTACGACAACGCGATGGTGACTGCGCTCTGCCATGATCCCGGCAGCATACGCCGTGGTGGTGACGCCAGCCAACAGCAGGCAGGTAAGAAAACCGGCTGCAAAACTTCCTCGCTTCATGGTGTGTACCTCCAAATCCTTTGATGGCTTCATGGTATCGCGGAAGCTGCCGTGTGTCAAAAAATCCGCCCTGATTTTTCAGAGCGGATTTTCCGTTATGCTTCGCTGAGCAGGAAGTCCAGCGCCTTTACGATCTTAATACCGTCCACGTCGCTGATAAGGTCGCAGTCCATGGCAATCACGATCTTCTCGTAATTGTCCTGCACAGCTTGCAGCGGTGCAAGCTCCCGTGCGCGGGTTTCGGGGGCGTTCATGTTGTCAGTGACCTGGATATACTTTTTCTCGTTCATCTTCGTTGCGATGAAGTCGATCTCCTTTTCACCGACCTTGCCGATGGCCACCTCATAGCCACGCCGCAGCAGTTCAAAATAAACGATGTTTTCCAGAATATGTCCCACATCGCCGCCCCGGTTTCCTAACAGGTAGGTGCGGAGGCCGGGATCGACGATATAGTATTTGCCCAGCGTCCGCAGGTAGTCCTTTCCCTTGATGTCAAACCGCTTGACCTCATAAAAGATATAGGACTCCAGCAGTGCGTCGATATAGGCAGAGATGGTCTGCACCGCAGGTTTGGTCTTTCTGCCATCGTCCAACAGGCCCTCGCTGACAAGGGTGCGCCCGATGGACGCAGCCGAGGTGTTGTTGCCGATGTTGTCAGCCAGAAACAGGATAATTTTGCGGAGCAGCAGCGCGTCGGTGACGGCCCGCTGTTCTTTCCGTTTGCCGCGTTCCAGAATATCCCGCACAACAACAGCGGAATAAATGCCGTCCAGCAGCATATTGGCGCGCTCCTGATCCAGCTCCGCCTCGGCCAGCGCCGGCATACCGCCAAACTGTGCGTAGGCTTCAAACAGGTCTCGCAGCTCATACGCTTCGCTGTCTTTTCCCTTGGCGCGCTGTTTCATAGTGCCGTTGGGGGCTTTGTACTCCTCCAGCAGATAGCCGTGGAAGTCCAAAAACTCACGGAAGGACAGCGGCAGCATTTTGATCTCCACATAGCGTCCGGACAGATACGTGGACAGTTCGGAGGACAGCAGGTAGGCGTTGGAGCCGGTCACATAAATGTCGCAATCCAGATCCACGCGGAAGGAATTCACGGCATCCTGCCAGTCCCGAACCTTCTGCACCTCGTCTAAAAACAGGTAAAGCCGCTTACCCTTGGGGGCTCGTTCCATCACATACTGATAAAGCTGCTTGCTGTCCATATCGGCAAACTGCATGGACTCAAAGTTCATCGAGAGGATCTGTTCCTCCGTGACGCCCTGTTCCCGCAGATGTGCCATCATCAATTTCAGCAGGCTGGATTTGCCGCAGCGCCGGATTCCGGTCACGACCTTGATGACCTCCATATCCTGAACGGAGATGAGCTTATCAAGGTACTGCGATCTGTTTTTTAACTCCATGATCCTGTCACCACCTTTGTCAGCCATTATATCACCCCCTTTGCGTCAAGTAAAGTTTTTAACATCAATGTGAATAACTTTTTTCTTGTCGAAATTATTCACATCAATACTACTTCTGTCGAGCCTGCACACACCAGCGGTAATCCGGCTGATTCATCACGCAGGTGACAAGGGTGATGATGTTCTCCGTGCTGTCGTTTAGGACGCTGGTATCGTCCACGCCGATCTTACTGACAGAGTACACTTCATAGCTGCGTGTGCCGAGCTGGGTCGTCAGCTTGATCGTGTCGCCCACACTGAGCGTATGGATTTTGCCGAAGTGATTGTTCACGCCGCGATTGTGGCCTGCGATGGCCACATTGCCCTCCCAGATCGAGGTGTTGGAAAAATGCCCTGCGCCCTTGCGGAGCGCGTCCGCATCCGTCCCCTGATACACCTTGACAGACAGGCCGAGGGTGGGGATTTTCAGCGTACCGAGATAGCCGCCGCTGTAATAGAGGTCTTTCGTGACCGCGGTGTACTTCACCGGCGTGTAAGAACCGGTATTTCCGCTGCTACTGCCCGAAGTCGTAGGCGGCAGGACGGTCACACCGCCTGTGCCGCTGATTGTTCCCGCGACTGAACCGCTCACAAGGTTTGGTGTCAGCAGTTCCCCGGCATTCAGCGTATAAGAGGTAGGCGAGCCAAAAGCAGGCGGGATGTAGGCGGCGTTTTTGCTGCGGTCGGTGTTTGCAGGCTTATCCATCGTGACATAAATGGTATCGTCCGAGGTGGGGCGTCCGAACAGCCCTGCGTCCGGACCGTCAAAGTGATACTCCAATGCCGATGCAGGCATGGAAAAAGCCGCCAGCATACAGCAGGCGGCCAGCAGCGTGGTCAGATATTTTTTCATGCGGCGTACCCTCTTTTCTTATTGATGTAGTGGCGATAGCCCTTATAACCGGCGTAACCGCAGCCGCCCAGGGCCAGCGTCCCAGCGGGGATCAAGAGCCACAACCAGTTAAAATTACTGCGTCCGGTTTTCACTGCCGCATTCCCAACACTGGAAAAAACAGCGGTATAGACCACTGTATCACAGCTTGTGCGGGTGACGTCACCCTTATAGTCTGCCGTGACGGTGTAGCCGGTGGCATATTTGCTGGTGGCGGTGCCGGTGTAGCTTGCCACGGCGGTGTAGCGGATGGGAATGTCATAGCCGTCCGTGGGATCGACAGCCGCCTCCTGCCAGCTCACATCGGCAAGGGTCAGGGTGCGGCCATTTTCGTTCACAGACTTGGGAACAAGGGACACATCCGCGTCGGAGAGATTGGGATAGGTGCGCTCTGCCGTCACCGTGCGGCTGCTGGTCCCGTAGCCCGCTGCCTCCACCTGAATGGTAGTGTGGTCAAGGGACAGGACGCCCTCATAGCCGTCCTCGGTCTTGACCTCCAGCTTCGGCTCCAGCATTTTCAGAATTTCCGTCATGTCCTTGGTCTTGCTCTCCAGTGTGACCACCTCGATATGTTCCCGCGTGTCCGTTTCTGTCTGGTCATTTTTCAGCAAATCAAGGAGCGTATAGGTGCGTCCCTCGCGCTCAAAGTCAGCGGTGGGGATCGTGGCGGGATCGTCCTTTGCGGTCAGGTAGTAGACCTTTTCTAATCGGTACACACCGTTTTCCTCGCTGGCTCTGACCTCGGCGGGATAGGCGGAAATGCCGGGGAGCGTATCTGCGGCAGAGATCATTGTGGATACCGTATCGGCTTCTGTCATGGGTTCTGCGGCCAGCGCCGCGACGCTCATGCTGCACAGCATCAGCGCCGTGCAGAGTGCAAACGCAACTTTCTTTTTCACGCTTCGTCCTCCTTCCTCAGCGAACGGGCCGGTTCTGTTCCGGCTGCTTGCGCTCCTGCGGAGAGATCTCACGCTGGATGTCATTTTGCAGCTTACGAAAATACTTTTGCAGGCTGTCTACCACGCCGCGGCGATCCTGCACCTCCATACCGTCAAACACCTGCCCCACGCGGCTCACATCGGGCTGCGGGGTCTCGACGCCGAAATTGCGGCAGAGCATATAGCTGACGCTCTCGGCGTCTATGGCGCAGTCCTCACGGGTATAGTAGGGATAGCGTCCGTGGTCATGGATACCGGCGTGGACGATCTCGCGGGAGAGCGCCGCAAAGATCTTGCTGTCGATCAGGCGGCTGGATACCGTAATGCTCTGCGTCTTAGGATCATAAACGGCGTCCTGGTACATGGTGCTGCTGGTGACCACGGGAACGGGGGAGCTGTCCAGCAATCGGCGCAGGGCGGCGTCCATTTCCGGTGTATTGTCTTTCAGGCTCAGCGCCGGAACACCGGCCTTGCCGTGGGTCTGCGTCACATCAAAAACACGCCCGATCTTATAGCCGTGATACTCCCTTCCGTCCTTCACATAGGTGTCCGACACACGGATCTTCATGCCGTTCTCGTCACGGTTAACGCTGCGCCCCAGCCGGTTCCACACCTCCAGGCTGTTGATGTAGGTGATCTCCGGGTTCTGCGCCATCGCCAGCATCACATTGGATGCGCTGTATCGCGGGTTGATGGCCTGCGTGTCCAGATAGTGCAGATACGCACCGGGTTCGCTGGTGACGCGCATGACCGCATCGTCGGATAGCTGTCCCAATTCCTCGCGCTCCGCTGTTTTCTTTGCCTTCCAGTCCTCGTCCCTCTGCTGCTTCTGCTGGATCAAATCGTCTAACTTTGCCATGTTCGTTTCTCCTATTCAAAATCAATTTATTCCCGCGTGGGCATAGCCTTTTGAATGGCCTCCCGCACGGTGTCCTTGTTGGGAGCTGTGCCGTCCCGCTCCGCCGCGGCTTGCAGCGCCATCAGACGGCTGCGGACGGAGGGGCGGGCGTCAGCCTTCTCCGTAGCCGGTTCCGTAGACGCTCTCGCACCAGTCCCGCGCTCCTTGGAGCTGTTCTCGGACGGAGCGCGGGCGTTCTCTTTTTTTGCGGCAGTATCCTCCTTCACCGGGGCGGGATAGCCCATGCGTTCAAAAATGCGGTTGATCTGCTTGGCGTCCCTGGCCTTCGCCATGATCTCCACCGTACCGGTCTTTTCCACCTTATTGACGATGGGGTAAAACAGGACGCCGTAGCGTTTGGCTTCCATCTGAAAGCCCTTCAAGTCCTCCTGCTTGACGGAAAAGATCGTCAGCTCCTCGCCGTCGTGGATCAGGCGCTTGAGGTTGGTCTTGCCGGCGAGCTTCTGGTTGTCGTTGGCAAGGGCGATCAACAGGGCAGCGAGGTTTTTCGCCCCCAGCCCTGCCAGCTTGAGGGCGCTCTCGGTGATCTGGATACCCTCACGCACCATCAGGTCAGCGGTTTCACCGTTGGTACTCATGCTCGTGTTCCTCCTTCTTCTTTAGATTTTCCTGCCGTTCAGCCTGCGCCTGCTGGCACTGCTGGGATACCCTCGGAATGTCCGATTGTATCCTGCGGCACAGACGCAGTTCCCCACGCTTTTCCCGCAGGGCGGCAGTCTGCTGTTGGATCTCCGCGCTGTACTTGGCTTGTGCTTCTTCATCGTTGGTATTCCTCCTTTCCTGATAAAGTGGTTTTCTCTGTTCCTCCAGCAAGCGAATGTCCCACTCCAGCAAACGGATGCGCTGCTCCAGCTCCGCTTCGGTGGTAATTCCGCTTGATAAAAGATATTTGAATTGCTGCTCATACCGCTCCAAATGAATGACCTCCCGCTTGACGGAGAAGGGCAGCTTGGGCGGCAGCTTTTTCCGCCTGCCCCCACGCAGCAGATAGAGGTAACGGAGATAGAGGGCGTGAAAGCCGGTGATTTTCTTTTTTCGGACGGTGGCCAGTTTGCCCTTCACGCGGTAACGCTTGACGGCATGGTTGGCAGTTGAGGTATGAATTGGCTGCGGAGCCATACTGCGCCGCTGCTGAGCGAGCCGCGCCAGAATATCCGCTTCGGTGTAACCTTCGCCCAAGCTGTCCAGCCGGATCGCCCGCTTAGCTCCGGGCGGCTTGACCGTGGTGTATTTCCGATTGGGGCTGCGCCGCACCTCATAGCCGTTTTTCCGCAGAAGCATGAGAAAGGAATCGTAGGTGTAGGCTTGCCCAATGATCGTGTCAATGTCGGCGCGGATGATGCCGCGCACGGTGGGCTTGCCGCCCTGCTCCGCCTTCCACTCAGCGTAATGCTTGCCCTTGCCCTGCGGGGTGATGACGGATAAATCATTCTCCCGACATAGCGCGTCCGACGTGCCGCGCACATCGTTGTAATAACTCTCCGGGCTGGAATGGTATTTCTGCCCGTCTATACAGGACACAGAATTGACCACCAGATGATTATGCAGGTGGTGCTTATTCAAATGGGTGCTGATAACGACCTCATACCGTTTTCCAAACAGCCGCTTGGCAAATTCCAGCCCGACAGCGTGTGCCTGCTCTGGTGTGACCTCCCCCGGCTGAAAGGACTGGATAAAGTGATAGCCGAGGACGCCGCCCATTTTGCCAAACTGCTGTTTGGTTTCCATCATTTCAGAAAGAGCGGTGTCCACGCTGCTGCAATTTAACACAGACGTGAAAAAGAATTGCTCCGTCTTTTCGGGATTAGAGATATAGGTGATGCTGGACGCCAGCGAGGTCTTTTCTCCGTCTGTGATGTAACGCACACGCTTGTCCAACCTTGCGCGGATGGCAAATACTTTTGTGTATGCCACTATCCTCGCTTCACCGCCCTCCACAATGCCGCCTGCATTTCCATGATGCTTTGAATATCCTCCTTGCGGACATAGCCGGAGGCATTGGCGACTTTAGCGATTTGGTTGATATTCGTGCCGATGCCGGAAAGCTGACGCAGCAGCTCCGGCAGTTCATCAGGCGGGCGGGGACGCAGGTTCACGCCCATGATAAGCCGCCGGATCGCAGGCTCCATTTTCAAGCCGCTGTCCTTGGAAAGCTGCTTGACATGGGCATATTCATCAGCGGTCAGGCGAATGGTGATCTGCTTGACATTGTTGCGTTTCATAGAGCTTCCTTTCCTGTTGGAGTGGGGATATTAAGGGGTTTACCCCTTAACAAGCGCATTTTGATGTCAAAATGCTATGCTTGCAAGGACAACGCAGCCGCAGGCCGCGCTGTCCTTCTGACCAGCCGAAAAAGAAAATCAGCGTGCGTCACCGCCACGGGTTCTTACCCTGCCGCTGATCCCTTTCACAAGCCGGAGCTGGTCGTTGTAGTCCTTTCCACTGCGAGGCGGGTTGTCGATGACCTCATACTCGGAAAGTCTCTTTTGAATGGCCGCAGACGCCGCCCGTCCCGGCCCGTCGTTATCCAGGCACAGCACGATCCGCGCCACGCCAGGGTTGTCCTTCAGGTATTGCTCCAGTGCCGCGGGGAATCGGATCGAGCCATCCTTCCGCGGCTGATAAATGCCGGAGAGGGACAGCGTATTGGCGGCGCGCCAATCCTGCCCCCGCAGCTTCAGCAGTGTCAGGTAAGAAAGGGCGTCTATGGCGGATTCAAACACGCAGATGGTTTTGCCATCGGCGTGGAGGGGAACGGCAAAGGAAAACCGCTTATCGCTGCCGGGAACTTCACCGGCGAAGGTGGTGTCCGAAAGGGTCCCGCGCAGTGCGCCGTAGGCAGGGTTCCCATGTTCGTAGCCCACAAATACGCAGTTATGATGCTCTGCATCCTCGTAAAGCTGCCCGTGCTTGATGCAGTGGTTGATAATTTCCGCGTCAATGCCCCGGCTCCGCAGATATGCAAAAACACGCCGGTTGTCGGCGTGTTTGGATGGGAGGGTAAATTCAGTTTTCGGGAGCGGTGCGGTTGGCTCTGATTTGGGCGGCACATGGGGCGGTTCCCCAAGAACGCGCTGCACGGCGTCCAAAAAGGAAACACCCTCCACTGTTGTCAGATAGTCCAGCGCATTTGTGCCTCCGATATTCCGTGACCACCAGCACCATTTCCCATTGGAGATTTTCAGGGAATCGTGGGTGCGGGTGGCGTAGGTGTTGCCGCCGACATGGACCAGCTCCTGCGGCTCAAAGCGGCGCAGGTAGGTCAATAGGTCCATCTCGCGGGCGGCGGCGATCTGGTCTTTCGGAATATAAGGCATGGCGTTCACCTCCTTTCGGGCATATTGGGGGTATAAGAAAAGCGCAAGCATTTCTGCCTGCGCTTTCCATGAAATTATTCAGTTACTTCGGAGCAGAGCCAGTGCGAATGACGGGAACCTGCTTGACTTTTTTGCCGACGGTTCGGCGTTCCAGCGCGAAAACCATATCAGGCGTCCGTTCAAAATAGCCGATGTCCTTTTTCCAGCTCATCCCACATCTGCAATGTTGCAGGCCCGGAAACTGCTGCTTCATTTTCCTGCCGCAGTTAGGGCAGGCTTTATTGCTGGCTCCCATCCGCATCCTCCTTAGACGCCTCTTTAGGAAGGACATCCTTAAGGTAGATCTTTACCTCACGATAGACTGCATCGAATGGCGGCTTGTTGACGCCGCCTGCAAAACGAAACTTATCGTAAGAATGCCGCAAATCTTCTTTCCTTTGCAGGAACCCTTGAAAATCTCCCATGGTCCTTTCGCTACATTTTAAGGTGCTGTAGATCTTCTGAACATCAAATTCAAATACTTTTGAAATATAATATAGATCCACCACATCCTTGATTCTTCGGAACACCTTATCTGTTGATACAACCGCGACCTTATCGGCTATCATCTGCAACGGCGAAACGCCGCGAAAACAGATCCCGTCAACCTCATAGATTTGCGTCGGTGTAATCGGTCTGTTTACATCCACATCCATTGTGAACAGGATTTCATCGGTGTTGCGGTCTACTAATTCAAAGCCAGCGGATCGCTTTTCGCCATACATTCGATAAAGGCGAACTTCATAGTCCATGCCGCCTCTATTGATTGCTCGCTGTAAGGATTCCACCATTTGCTCTGCGGTGGGAGGTGTGTCTGTGTTCCAATTTGCATCAATATCTACTGTATGACGGGTCTCATCTAAAAACCCGGCCTCAAACAAACAGGCTTTCAACACCATGGAGCCCTTAAAGCTGATAGGAATGCCGCTATCGTACACAGCTTTCATGACTGAGTACATAATTCTTTCTTCCGCTGTTACATTCAAAGCAAGCACCTCAGTTTTCGTAATATTCGATTGCATCGCTGGCCAAACGCTCAAACCGATCCTGATGTTCCGGCGCGACAAAGAGCCCGTCAAAGCTGTCTCCGTTGGAATAGAAGTATTTGCTGACTGCTTCGGTAATGCCCTGCATATCTAAAATATTTTCATTTGCAAGGGCATCATATACCGTTCTGTTAAAATCCGTATATAACAATCCGTTCCGATTCTTGATATTTTGTGCGCCGATACGGTTTCCAAGCACGACCACGCCGTTAAACTTCATAACGGAGTCATCCCCATAGACCCACACGATATATTCATCGCTGCGGCCTCCGAAGTTTCCTTGACACATAAGCGCATTGTCTAACGCAAAGACAACGGGTTCTCCAATGCAGTCACGGACAGCTTGCAGCCAGGAGAGCGCGCCCACATAGCTGCTCCGAGACGGAAGATCCTTCTTTTGAGGGTCATACTTCGGCAGGGACAAGGTCTTACGATTGGTCAGGTCCTCCTTGATACGCTGCTCCAACAGATCAGCGACATATTCTGGCGGCTTACGCATCCCTGTCTCCCAATTTTGCACAGTGCGAAAGGGGATATGATACCTCGCGGAAAATTCGCTTTGGGTATCTCCAAGCTGTGCTCTCATTTCACGAATGTTCATGTTCATCCTCCTTCCACCTGCATTATACACCCATTGAGTGTGCCAGTCAACAGCGTTCCCAGATGTCCTACGGAATATTCATAAGCGCAATCATCGCTCCGGTTCAGATTGTTTTCTTTGCGCTACAGGTTTTTCCTTGCTGCGCTCTGGCTTGACAAGCTGCTCCATTGCGGCATTGATCACGCAGGAGTGATTGTCCACAGCGTAAACATCTGTGTGCCCGCCCATCTGCTTCTGGAGCGCTGCAAAGCGGCCTGCGTCCTGACGCGCCGGTGGGTAGAATCGCTCATCTCCCGTGCGCTGCGCCATGGTACAGGCCAGCACGAACATACAGCGGTCCTTGCCGTAGGTGTTTGTCCACTCCTTCAAAAAAGCAGGCAGCTTTCCATCGTTGTAGGCGTTGGTTGCGTCCTTCTCAAAGGTTCCCGCACAGGTCAGCGTCCGATCCCGGCTGGCCATCCACTCAAAGATCTCTCCGCGAACCACGGCCTCAGAACGGGTATTAGGATATATGGGCTGCGCGGGATCTCGATATTTTTCTTCGACTCTTTTCCGCAGAATATCATTCGCACAGCACGCAATGCTGTCTCGAAAGGCGTCCATCTCATCCGTATCGCGGGAGAGCCAGTCCGTATAAAGCTGCGACAGCGGATGCTCAAACTCGTTCAGCACCGTAAGCTGCCGCTCGGAGAGGCTTGTTTCATCCTCAAAAAGTATCAGCAGGTTGTCACGGCAGGCGATCTCATAAGCGTGGGAAATGATCTCGTCCGGTGATTTTGTTTTCATCTCCGCAAGAAACACCTCGTTTTCCTGCGACATTTTTTCGTATAATTTGGTTTCCAATTCGTCTTTTGTGGACATGTTTTCCCTCCCTTCATCTCGCCAATCCCGCCCGCATCCGGTGGGCGTAATTGGCAACGCTGTATCGTTTCATATAGGCATTTTCGCTTGGGGCCGGACTGTCAAAGTCCAGCCCCTCCATACGGGGATCGTCGGTGCCGTTCAGCACCGCCTCCACCGGGATCACGCGAAGCCTGCCAGAGCATTTCAGCTCGCCGCCAAATACGCCAGCGGCACAGTGAAAGCCGCGGTCACCGCACACCCAAAGCAGCTTCTTTCCTGCGGGAATATCGCCAAATGGCTGCTTCAAAACAATAACGGAATGTGGTTCCGCACCGGCTACCTCATAGTAGCCGGACTGCTCCGCCTTTTCGTATGCCTGGATCAATTTCTTGAATTTGTGCTGCGGCTCGATGTAGAGCCAGCTTTCCTGATAACCCATAATTTCCTCCGTTTTCTATTGGTTTTACCGCTCCAGCTGCGGTCTGCGGCGCTCCGGCGGTCTTTGATCCTCGTCCGGCTCGGTGTCTACGATCTCCGGCTCCTTGTGGTCTAAATTCAGCAGCGTGTTCAATTCCTCCAGCCGTGCCGTTTTGGTGTTCAGCTCTGCCTCGCGGGGGAACGGCTTTTGTACCTCTGCCTTTGCGGTTTCCAACTGCGTTTTCAGGTTGAAAAGCTGCTCCCGGCAAGTCTGCTCCTTGATGGGCAGGCCCTCCAACGCATTGTCCATGCGCTGCAAGTTGCCGAACACATCAGTGCCCATTGTGACTGTGTGGCGGAGCTGCCCGATCATAGTCAGGCGGTACTCCCGCGCGAAGGTATCAAAGGCCAGCTCCAGCGTCAGACCGCGATAGCTGCCGACCTGTGTCGCCTCCGGGGAGAGCATCGTCTGGCACATGGTCAGCAGCGCCGCGCCCGCCTCCTTCTTGTCGGCATGGGTGACGCCCGCCAGCGTAAGCGGGGAGAAGCCGTCCCCATTGGGATGGGTGTTTTCCTTGACCGTGGCAATATCCGCGCCATACCCGGTGATTTGCGCCTGCGTTTCCGCGATTTGCTTCGGAAAGCCCTTGCTGATGGCGTCCTCCAGCGCGTATTTCTGAGAAAGATGGTTGGCTTTCAGCAGCTTCAGCTTGGACACCTCAATGTCCAAGTCCATTTTTTCTTTAATCATGGGGTTGCCGCTGGCCAGCGCCTTGATCTCGGCATAAGAAAGCGCCTGCTCATCCACATCTTCGGCGGAGCGGACAGGCGATTTGCTGGTCATGATTTGGCTGATAAATTTCTGCTTGCTCTCCACAAGCTGGTAAAGGTAGGCGTCGAAGGTGCCCTCGGTGACATAGCTGTAAATATCTACTTCGGGGTTTTCGTTGCCTTGGCGAATGATGCGGCCCTCCCGCTGCTGAAGGTCGGACGGACGCCATGGGCAGTCGAGATGGTGCAAGGCGATGAGTTTTTGCTGACAGTTGGTGCCAGCGCCCATGCGCTGGGTGCTGCCCAGCAGGATACGCACCTGACCGCTCCGTACTTTGCCAAACAGATCTTTCTTCTGCACCTCGCTTTTGGCGTTGTGAATGTAGGCGATCTCGTTTTCGGGAATACCCAATTCCAGCAGCTTCGTGCGAATATCATCATAAACGCTGAAGGTGCCGTCATCCTTCGGGGTGGACAGGTCGCAAAAAATCATTTGCGTGGAGTGCTGGTCTGCGGTGCGCTGCCAGATCTCAAACACATTTTCCGCGCACTTGGCGGCTTTGCTGTTGGGGGCGCTGGGGAGCATTGGGTTGACCAGCCGCTGATCCAGCGCCAGCTTGCGGCCATCGTTGGTGATGAGCAGCATATTGTCCACACTGCTGTCCACCTCGCGGTTGCGGACTTTTTCAGCACGCTCCGCCAGCGACGCCACGATCTCTTTCTGATACTCCGATGGTTTCAGGGCGATGTTGTGGTAATGCGCCTCCGGCACGGGGAGCTTGAGCATATCCGCCGTCTGGATGTCCGCCACATTTTTGAATACGCTCATCAGCTCTGGCAGGTTATAAAACTTGGCAAAGCGGGTCTTGGCCCGGTAGCCGGTTCCCTCGGGGTCGAGTTTGTCAAGATACTTTTTGTGGATTTTCTAAATTAAACGATTTGTCCGTAAAGAAATCGCCCAAAACCTCGTGCTTGCAGATGTCTTGAAACACCGTATTCAAAGGCTTTTTGGCACTTTCAGACTGCTTTACATTTACGATGAATGTTGTCTTTCCAATGCGTTGTGAATAAGAATGTTTCTGTTCTTTCATATAGTCCGTTCCTCTCTTTCATAAAATTTTGATTGATGGGTATTCACATTAGAACACCCATCAACCGCAGATTTTCAATATATCAACAAGTCATTAAGTCGTGAGTATAATGGAAAAGGTTATCTTTCCATACCACGCTTGTTTCTTCGAGCCTTGATACGCTCCTGTCGTTCTTTTTCCCTTGCTTCTTTTTCGGCTCGTTCCTGCGCTTCCTTAAAAGAAAAAAGTTGCTTCACTTTTTCGGTAAAAAGTTTAGCAACTTCGGGGAAATGCTCCAACGCTTGAAGAAAAGGTCTGCACTTTTCTTTCAGTTCGTTGTATTTGGTTTTCATTCTTTCCAGTGCATTTGCACTGTCAAAATATTTCTGTCGGTAATAATTTGCACTCTGCTCCAATTTATTGATTTCCGCACGACTGGTAATGCCCTCTTTGGCAAGGGAAGTCAGCTCAGAATAATCCTCTTTGGAGATTGCCATTTTACCTGTGATTGTTTTCTGCCCCATACTGTCAATCTCGTTTAAGGTTTTGGAAATATGACGGGCAGGCTCATACTTAACCTGTTCCTTTTGAATACGCTTCTGCAACTTCTCCAATCGCTCTTTATCCTGTTTGATTTGATATTGCAGGGAAGTCAAATGCTCTGCCGTACTTCCGTATTCGCCACGCTGAAAGCCTTTGAACCCTTGTTCCGTCATATAGTGAAACAACTCATCTTGCAGTATGCTGTACGAAGCTCGGAACATCGGTTTCCCGTTCTTTCTTAGCAATGGATTTCCTTTTTCATCGGTCAGCGGAATATCCGATTTCCATTTCTTTGAATGGCTTATCTGATTAACAACCGCCTTGACCGTTCCTCGCAGTTCGGGGTCTTTGCAACGCTTACTCCATAAGATTTCTTTCTCCACCACAGGCAGAACCATAGCGTGAAGATGATAGTGGTAAACCTCTTTTCCAAGTTCTTCGGTTGCCGCTACATTGATTTCATCAGCGTGCATTACTGCCGATATAACATTGTCAGCACCGAATTTTTCTTCGATGAAATGATAGGCTTCTTCATAAAACTGCTTTGCGTATTCATAACCACCGTTACGCTCGAAGTACATCGTGTTCACATCAATCACAATCTCATTAAAGAGTGTTGCGTCTTTCCTTAACCCACGAAGCGACACCTGCCCGTCTGTTTCCATCTGCTTTAACTGTTCCATATAGGTCGGGGCAGTCGGTTTTTTGAAATGCACATTAAAGGGTATTCGTTCCACAATTACATTCATATTTTCATAGGTTTCATTCTTGCGTTCGTTGTGCCTTTCCGCCTTGCTCACATCAGAAGCGGTGTACTGTTTTACCCTTGCACAACTCATATCTGCCTTGTTGGTTTTTGCCATTTTACTCTCCTTTCCAGACAGGGGCGAAGCCATTACACAACATTCTTTGAATGTGTGTAACCCACTATGACACTTTCAGACTTCGTCTGCAAAGATGTCGTGGGCAAGGGAGTTCCCCCTTGACCTCCTTATGATACCTCAATCATAAAAACAGACTGTCCACTCATCAGACAGCCTGCATTATTCTCTCGGTATATCGCCCATCGGCAAAGACCAGTACCACAGAAAGCCTTTCTTTTTGGAGATAACTCCTGCTTTCTTCTTTGCCTTTTTGATGGTCGATTTCTTGAACCCTGCGGCTTCAAGTCTTTCTTCGCAATCCGAAGAAAGCATTTCTCCGTCTTTCAGCATTTCCAAAAGAAATTCTTTTGCCTTGATTTCCTTATCGTTCGGTCTGCCCATTTTAGGGGCAAGGGATTGGAACGCTTCTTCTGCTGTCATTTCCATTTCAGAGATAAAGTCCACTCCTTTTTCTGCAACCTCAAAGAGAATTGCAGAGCCTGTCGGGGCAAGGTTGGATTTCACTTGCACCATATATCTTTCCGCTGGTGCTTCTTTGTTCGGTGTGCGTGTGATTGCAAGAATACTTCTTGCAGCACCCGCAATATCAATAGAACCATTGGTACGATAAAGTGGATTGGTATCTCTCATCTTGTTCATATGAGCGATAATCACGATTGCACAGCCAGTATTCTTCGCAACCGCAATCAGATGATTAAACTCTGCTCGTGTTTCGTTGGCATTGTTCATTGAACAGTTCTCTCCGATATAGGAACTCATCGGGTCAAGAATTAAAAGTTTTGCGTGATACCTTTCGATTGCTTCAGCAATACGGTTATCCCCAAAGGATAAAGACTTTTCATCTTCCTTGATGAAGATAAGATTTTCTCCATTCCCACCGGCTGAATTAAATCGGGGTACTACCGTATCGTCTGCGTCATCTTCCGTTGTCTGATAGATGATAGTCATAGGCTCGGTTTCTTCCGTTTCAGTAAAGGGCAGAGGTTCGCCCTTAGAGAGTAGGGCGGCAATGGAAAGCATTAACTTGCTTTTTCCATCGCCCGGATCGCCCTGCAACAGCGTAACCTTGCCGAACGGAATATACGGATACCACAGCCATTTCACTTCTTTCGGTTCGATTTCACTTGCCTTGATAACTTCAAGAGGTACATTTACATTCATTTCATTTTCCGTCTGCTTCATTGTTCTTCGTTCTCCTTTTCGATAAATACTTCGGGCAAAGCACTACGATACAGCGGAAACTCTGCTTGCAGTCATTACTGCACTTTCTGCAAAGTTCGTTGTAGGTAATGCGATTTCTTTCATTCAGAAACAACGCCCACTCTTGTTTCCGTTTCTTGCTCATTCTCGGCATATCAATCCTCCTTTCCGCCTGAAAACAAAAAAACCACAGGGAAGATACTTACTGCCTTGTTTCTGTCATTTTTCGGGGCGAAAATCGGGCAAAATTGCCTTTCTAAGCCTTTCAAAAAATCACACAAGGTATTCGTACTAACCTGTGGTTATGTATGAAATTGTGGGGTTTTGGGTAACAGAAAACACCGTATTTCTACGATGTTTTCTGTCACATATATTCTATTTAAGATACTGACAAACTGGGATTGTCTAAAATAGTAAAGCCGTACCGCTTACTATTTTTTCTTTTACTGCTGAAACAGTATCTTTGATTGAATGCGTCATTAACTTGTTTCATTAAATCATATATATCCATTTGTACCACCATTTATAAAACTTTCTTTATTTTATCAACTTGTTCTTCTACTTCTTCCGGATAGTTTTTAACCATATCATCACTTCCTTAATTTTTCATCTTTGCGAGTTCTTATATAAATCTCTTTTCTACCTTTTTCTATAAAATCAGGTCTATTATTTTTAATACCATATACAATAGTTTCTATTGGATAATATTGTTCTACAACATCTTGATATTCCTTTGCTTTTGAAATATCAATATTTCCGTATAATCTTAATATATCTTCTCCAAAAGACACGCCAATTTCTTCTTCACTATCTTCTAGCAAATATATGAAATCACAGTATTCATCTATAATTCCAGAATCTCCAAAATCTATTACACCACATAATCTATTTTCATCATCAAGTAATAAATGATTACAACTAAAATCATTATGGCATAAGCATTTTTTACCATCAAATATAGTTGTACTATGTAATCTTTGCATAAAGTCTTCTACATATTGTTTTTCAATATCAGTAAGACTATCATATATTGTGTCTTTGAGTAATTGATATTCTTCCAAAACATTTTGTTTATTGTCTATCGTATACAAACTTATTTCACTATAATCTAAATCGTGCATTTGTCTTAAAAACATAGCAATATCTTGCTTTAATAATTCTTGCTTTTCTTTTGATAAAGCAAAATATATTTCTGGTGTTAAAAAAGTTCCTTTTATTTCTTTATAACCTAATATAGAAATATCATCACTAAAATATGAATATTTTACATTTGGTATTTTTATATTAGTATTTAATCTTTGATTTAAGAAATCATAAATTGCTTTTTCTTTTTCATATCCTTTTTTCTTATTAGCACTAAATTTTGTTTTAAATATGTATTCTCCATTTACTAAATATGCTACACTATCATATCCACTACCAATTACCTTAATACTTTCAACTTTAAAATCTTCAAAGTAATGTTCTATTAAGTATTTCATTGCTTTAACATTTGTAACATTATCATCATACCTATATTCCATTAAATAGCAATCTTCTTTTTTACCCTCGTGCAACTCGTGTTCTGGCAAATCTTCAATTATTCTAAATCCAGATTTCTGATATGACCTAATTGCTCTTGGATTATTTTTATGAGGGTCTAAAATAACTGCATTAGCATTTCTTTCTTTTTTTAAAAACTCAAAAATCATTTTTGTATATTTTGAGCCAATGCCTTTACTCCAATATTCAGGTTCTCCTATAAACTGATCCATTCCATAAACTATTTCATTTGTTTTTGGATAATGATAATCAGAATAAAGTTCATCATACATTTTATATACTTGTCCATATCCAATAGGAACATTATCATATTCTATAATTACTCTAAATACTTCATCTTCCCAAGGCTCTGTATAATGTTTTTTTAATGATTCTAATGTATATTTTTTATCTCTACCACCATAAAA
>ENA-ORCM01001384-ORCM01001384.1-human-gut-metagenome-genome-assembly--contig:-NODE-1384-length-20509-cov-7.069499_pt1 | contig 20509 bp, 17 predicted proteins | sample MGYA00242906_ERZ507928 | MGnify/ENA primary metagenome ERZ507928 (study PRJEB26167, sample SAMN06115497) | human gut metagenome | host: Homo sapiens | place: China:Shanxi | collected 2015-05-07...
GAAAATATCGTTTGACTTAGAATACGACTTTGTAAAAAAAGCGTGGATATTGAAAGAGAATAAAGCTACTATAGCGGCTCATACAGAAAACGATACTACAGATAGCCAAAATTTTGAATGGCTACCGGCTATAGGTCATCTATATGGCGGTGTTGACCTGTACATAGTGACCGAAGATACAGTGACCCATTATGGCACAATTACCGCGCTGACCAACGAAGAGGTAGAAATCTATTTGATTGCCGCTGAGGAAGCACAATGGTTTGGGCGGCGCATTCCCCTAATTACCGATGTATTAAAAGTCCGCTCCGATGACCCACACCTGCCACAATACTAAAGCCCCACATCAGGATTATGTAAGTCCATAGACATATAAAGTTTTGCTTTAGATCAGGGATAGCTTATACAGGGATATTCTCTCTGGATAGGCTGTCTCTTTTTGTCCGCGCCTTTTGTATCAAGGCTATATAGAAATAGCCTTTGCACACTCTTACAACGACTGTCCATTCTGGTACGGCTGGTTTTTGACACAGGATTTTGCAGGGCGGGGGTACTGCTTTTCAGTAAAGTATCATCATTTAAGGGTGCATGTTCTTTCTATATCATCTCTGTTTCACTCGTTTTAGTCAATTATTATGTATGATACTTGACTATCATTCTGAAATGTGCTATTCTAATGTGCGTAAACACAGCAAAAAGGGGGCTTTTGTATCATGGAAAAAGTCTTTGGCTATATACGCGTAAGTACGCAGACACAGGTAGAAAAGGGATATGGACTAAAGACGCAAAAGCAAGCAATTAACGAGTACTGCAAGAAGCATCACATGGAGCTTGTAGAGCTTTTTGTGGATAAAGGTATCTCTGGTACTGAAATTGATAGAAAAGGGCTTACAGAGCTTTTAACGGCATTTAACGGGGTTCGGAAGGTTGTAGTGTTAAACACAAGTAGACTTTGGAGAAATGACACGGCTAAAGTTCTGATACAGCGCACTTTGAGACAGGCACACGCAGATGTTATCAGCATTGAACAACCGACATATTCTTTGTACACAGATGACCCCAATGATTTTTTGCTCAACGGCATTATTGAGTTGTTAGATCAGTATGAACGGCTGAACATCAATTTGAAACTTGCAAGGGGCAGACGAACAAAGGCGAAATCTGGTATTAAAGGGTGCGGCGTTGCTCCGCTGGGCTATAAATGGACAAAAGATGCAGAAATAGAAGTAGATGACGATACAGCGGATATTGTAAAAACAATCTACGACTGTTATTTGGAGATGGGTAGCATCGGAAAATTAAAGGCACACTTAGACAGCAATGATTATTCTACTCGGCGCGGCAACTGTTTTTCTAAGCAAGCTCTACTTGATATTTTGACAAATGACTTCTATCGTGGTGTTGTAACACATGGTACTGTAAAGACACAAGGCCAGCATACGGCACTTATCAGCGCGGCAAAATTCAAAAAGGTGCAGGAAAAGTTAGCAGAAAACAGGCGCAATGTCAAATAACTACTAAAAATCAGTATTATTACTACTGAATGGATATTCTGTTTTTTGAAAACACTCCTTATAGTCTTATTAAGGCTATCAAGGAGTTGTTTTTATGCACACAAGAGGACAAGCGGCAAATCAGAAGTCACCTACACGCGGTCAAAGTGCAGGCCCGTCCCGGCAGGTATACTCAAAAGACATAGGAATCTCTCATATCGGGAAACGGCTCAAAGACGAGCGTAAGCGGCTCCACTGTACGCAGGAAGAAGTAGCGGAGGCAGTAGGGCTTACCCCTGCTTTTATTGGTCACATTGAGCGCGGCGAAAGAAGCTTGTCCTTAGAGACACTAATTAAGCTGTGCAACTATTACGGTGTCACGATTGATTATTTGCTTGCGGATATACTTCCAGCCGATACCGACGCAGTTATAGAGCAAATACGGGTTTTGCTCAAAGATCAATCTACAGAGAAACAAATGGCAATACTGGATATTTTGAACGCGATTGTTAGAAATCTATAGGCATAAGAAAATGACCTTGCTTTTTACGGCAAGGTCATTTTTCTATCGGCTCAAATAAACGTCTTTCTGCATTGTAGATGTATCCACTCCTACGCAAGTCCTCTATGATGACCTGACTTGCAAGGTGAAGTTTATAAGAAAACATCTCAATGCTCATTCTGGTTTTGTTGTAGTACTTTACTTTGTCTTCTGGAAGCTTATCAAGCCACACATTGATGGGCACCATTTCTCTTCACCTCACGATACTGTATCTTGTGTGAAGTATAGCAGAAATGGGAAATTTCATCAAGGTGGTTGCATTTTCTCTATAATCCCTTTTTCATGCGTGGCAAAACCTTCCGGGGCGTCTGCGTACAGCTTCTCAGGACAGGAGCATCTTGTCGTTGGCCTCGTCGGATCCGCTGGCGCGGCTGAACAGGGCCAGCAGATCGGGAACCGTCAGCTTCTTCTTGTCCTCACCGGAGATGTCCACCACCACACGGCCCGCGTCCATCATGATGAGCCGGTTGCCGTGGGCAATGGCGTCTTTCATGTTGTGGGTGATCATCAGGGTGGTCAGGCTGTTTTCCTGCACGATCTGGTCGGACAGCTCCAGCACCTTGGCGGCGGTCTTGGGATCCAGTGCGGCGGTGTGTTCGTCCAGCAGCAGCAGCTTGGGCTTCTTCAGGGACGCCATCAGCAGCGTCAGCGCCTGACGCTGACCGCCGGAGAGGAGGCCCACCTTGGCGGTAAGACGATCCTCAAGGCCCAGATCCAGCTTCCGGAGCAGTTCCTTGTAATCCGCCCGTTCCGCAGCGGTAATGCCCCACTTCAGGCCGCGGGTCTGGCCACGGCGGGCTGCCAGCGCCAGATTTTCCTCGATCTGCATGGTAGGGGCCGTACCCATCATGGGATCCTGAAACACGCGGCCCAGAAACGCCGCCCGCTTATGCTCCGGCAGCTTGGTAACGTCCTGTCCGTCAATGGTGATGGTGCCTTCGTCCACCTGAAACACGCCGGCAATGGCGTTGAGCATGGTGGACTTGCCTGCGCCGTTGCCGCCGATAACGGTGACAAAATCGCCGTCGTTCAGGGTCAGGTTCAGGTGGTTCAGGGCTACCTTGGCGTTGATGGTATTGGGGTTAAAGGTTTTGCAGATGCCTTTCAGCTCAAGCATGGACGCTGCCTCCCTTCTTAGTGTGGATGTGGCTCTTCCAGTAAGGAATGGCAAGGAACACAGCCACGATCAGGGCGGACACCAGCTTCAGGTCGTTGGTGTTCAGGCCCAGCTGCAAAACGATTTGCAGAACGATGTAGTAGATCACAGCGCCGATGGCCACACCCAGCAGCTTCAGGGCGAAGTTGCCGAACAGCTTGCCGAAGGCCACCTCGCCGATGATGACGGCGGCAAGGCCGATGACAATGGCGCCGCGGCCCATGTTGATATCAGAGGAACCCTGGAACTGCGCCAGCAGGCCGCCGGCCAGAGCCACCAGACCGTTGGAGACCATCAGGCCCAGCACCACATTGGCGTTGGTGTTGATGCCCTGCGCCCGCGCCATGTTGGGGTTGGCGCCGGTGGCGCGGAGGGAGCAGCCCTTTTCCGTGCCGAAGAACCAGTACAGAACGGCAATGAGCACCACCGTGAACACCACCAGCAGCGGCAGGGGATTGTCCAAGCTGACTGTCCGCACATACCGCTGGGACACCAGCAGGTCGTACTTATCTACGCCCACCGCCTGATTGGCCTTGCCGCCCATGATCCGCAGGTTGATGGAATACAGGGACAGCTGGGTGAGAATACCGGCCAGAATGGCGGGGATACCGCATTTCGTGTGGAACACGCCGGTGACAAAGCCCGCCAGCATACCGGCCGCAAAGGCGCACAGCAGGGCGGCCCACGGATTCACTCCCGCCCGGATCAGCATAACTGCCACGGCGCCGCCGGTGGCCAGAGAGCCGTCCACTGTCAGGTCGGCCACGTCCAGAATTCGGAACGTGATGTAGACGCCGATGGCCATCAGGCCCCAGATCAGGCCCTGTGCCACCGCGCCCGGCAGCGCGTTGAAAAGGGAGGATAGAAAGCTCATAGCAATTCTCCTTGTTCACGGCAAGAGGAGGGGTCTCCCCCTCCTGCCTGATTTTACTGTGAAATTAGCGGTTGGGATCAGCCCTCGATGGCGGTGTAGCCGTCCAGCGGGGTGATGCCCAGAGACTCGCAGATGGTGGGGTTATACTTGGGAGTTGCATCGGTGTACTCGATGGGCATGGTGGAGATGTCCGCCTCGCCGGTGAGGATCTTGGCAGCCATCTTGCCGGTGGTCACGCCCAGATCATAGTAGCTGATGGACAGGGTTGCCACGCCGCAGCCGGAGCAGATACCCTCTTCGCCGCAGATGGCGGGAACGCCGGCGGGAACCAGAATGTTGGCAATGGCCTCGGTGTTGGAAGCGGCGGTGTTGTCGGTGGGGATGTACACCACGTCGGAGTAGTCAGCAGCAGACTGGGTCACGGAAGCAACGTCGTTGGTGTCGGTGAAGGCGAACTCCTGGGTCTCAATGCCCTTGTTGGCAAGGCAGGTGGCAACTTCCTCGATCTGATAGCGGGAGTTGGGCTCGGCAGAGCAGAACAGCAGGCCCACCTTCTTGGCGTCGGGGAACCACTCGGTGATCATGTCGGCCTGCTTGCTCAGGTCGGCCAGATCGGAGGTGCCGGAGATGTTGCCGCCCACGGTGCCGTTGAAGTCATCAATGTCCAGAGCCACGCCGTAAGCGGTGATGGAGGTACCCAGAATGGGGATATCGGCAGTTGCGGAAGCAGCGGCGGTCAGGGCTGCGGTGGCGTTGGCCATAATCAGATCCACGCCCTCGGACACATAGCCGTTGACAATGGTGGCGCAGTTGGTGGCGTCGCCGGAAGCGTTGTTGTTTTCAATTTCCACCTGACCGGGCAGCGCTTCGTTCAGAGCGTCAATGAAGCCCTGCGTTGCAGCGTCCAGAGCCTCGTGCTGAACCAGCTGGCAGATGCCGACCTTGTATACGGTCGCGTCCGCAGAGGTGTCGGCGTCGGCAGGGGCGTCGGTGGAGGTGTCGGCGGGCGCATCGGTCTTGGAACCGCCGCAGGCAGCCAGAGACAGCGTCATGGCCGCAGCCAGAACAAGTGCAAGCATTTTCTTCTTCATAATAATCTTCTCCTTTGAGTCCGTATCCGGAACGATGAACAGAATGTGTGACGGCAAAAAGAAAAGGGGCCTGTCCGCGGAACAGAACCCCTTTGCATCCAACAGGCAAGTACCTTATGCCTGACAGGTCGTCTGTTCCTTTTCTGCATTGCGAAAGAAGCCCGCAAAAGAGCGTGCGTAACGGTAATAGAAGGTAAACATTCCGTAACGCATGAGGGACTCCTTTCCGCCGTGTCCGGCCGGTTGATGGTATTACAATACAGCTTTAAATGACTAAAGTCAACTGTAAATTTTGACAAAACGGAAAGAAAATTCACGGGAAGTTGAAACACTTTGACAAGTCCCGCCATTTCTGCTACACTACCAGCCACAGGAGGGACGCTTTCCCGCCCCGATCATTCTGGAAAAGAGGAATCTCAGATGAACCATTTCAAGCAGATCGCCGCTGGGCTGGAGGCGCATCATCTGGACGCCGTGCTGCTGACCTGCGAGGCCAACCGCTTCTACGCCTGCGGCTTCCATTCCGCCGGAAGCGACGGCATTGCCGTAGTGACCCGGCATCACAATTATTATTTTACCGACAGCCGCTATACCGAGGCCGCCGGGCGCTATGTGCAGGACGCGGAGATCCGGGAGGCCAACCGGGAGCATCCCTATTCCGCCCTCATTAACGAGGTGATCCAGCGGGAGCACATCACCCGCATGGGCTATGAGGACGAGTACATGACCGTGGCGGACTTCCGCCGGTTTTCGGAAAAGCTCTCCTGCAAACTGGTTCCCGCCACGCAGCTCCTGTGGGATCTCCGGGCCGTGAAGGACAGCGAGGAGCTGAACTGCATGATTCAGGCGCAGCGGATCACGGAAAAAGCCTTCGACGATATTCTCAGAGAGATCCGTCCCGGTGTCAGTGAAAAGGAGATCGCCGCCCGCATCCTGTACCTCATGCTGCACTACGGCGCGGAGGACAAATCCTTCGACCCCATTGTGGTATCCGGCCCCAACGGCAGCCTGCCCCACGGTGTCCCCAGCGAAAAGCTGATTCAGGACGGGGAATTCGTCACCATGGACATCGGCTGCAAGTTTGGCGGCTACTGCTCCGACATGACCCGCACCGTGGCGGTGGGCCATGTGACCGATGAAATGCGGACTGTTTACGAAACGGTGCTTCAGGCCCAGCTGGCAGGCATCGGCGCCGCCAAGGGCGGCATCACCGGTCACGATCTGGACGCCGCCGCCCGGCAGGTCATTGAGGATGCCGGCTACGGCCCCTATTTCGGCCACAGCTTCGGCCACAGCGTAGGCGTGGAGATTCACGAAAACCCCAACGCCACCCCCTCCAACCACCAGCCGCTGCCGGTGGGGACCGTCATCAGCGAGGAGCCGGGGATCTACCTTCCGGGGAAGCTGGGGGTGCGGATCGAGGATGTCGTCATTTTGACGGAAAACGGCTGTCAGGACATCACGCTGTCTCCCAAAAATCTCATTATTTTATGACGATTATGCAAAATAGGGTGCGAAAACGATTGTTTTCGCACCCTATTTGTCAAAAGTACCGTTGACAAAAAAGAGCGTCCATCGTATCATCTATATTCGGAATTTTTACCCTCCACGTCAGAAAGGGAAGTGTCACATGGACAAAGTATACATCACAGGCCACCGCAACCCGGATACCGACTCCATCGTATCCGCCATAGCCTATGCCGCATTGAAAAACGCGCTGGGGCAGCGGCAGTACTGCGCCGCCCGGCTGGGACAGATCAGCGATGAAACGCAGGCTGTGCTGGATCGGTTCGGGGTCAAGGCGCCGGAGCTGATTACCAATGTCCGCACGCAGGTGCGGGATCTGGACTTCGATACGCCTCCCACTCTGTCTGCCGCCGCCACCATCAGCCGGGCATGGCAGACCATGCAGGCTGACCGGATCTCCGTGCTGCCGGTGGCCAACGAGGACGGCACCCTGTACGGAATGCTCTCCGCCGGGGACGTGGCCAGCTACGATATGCTGGCCGTCCGCAATGCACTGGTGGAACACGTGCCGGTATACAATCTGCTGTCCGTTCTGGAAGGCCGGGTGCTGAACGCAGGCGGTCAGGTTCGGGACGAGGTTTCCGGCGAAGTGACCATTGCCCTGCCTGCCGGGCGGGAAAACCTGCTGTTCTCCTCTTCGGAATCCATCGTTGTCTGCGGCGACCAGCCGGATATGATCCGCCGGGCCATTGAGCTGCACGCCGCCTGCGTCATCGTCTGTCAGGCGGAGGTGCAGCAGGAGCTGCTGGATATGGACACGGATACCTGCATCATCTCCACCCCCTATGACGCCTACCGGGCCGTGCATCTGATCTGCCATGCCCTGCCCATTGAGCGCATCTGCAAGAGCCACGATCTGGTGTGCTTCCATCTGGACGACTACATTGACGACGTACGGAACGCCGTGCTGGAAAGCCGGTTCCGGGCCTACCCCATTCTGGACGAGCATGAGCACGTGGTGGGAACGCTGTCCCGGTTCCACCTGCTGCGTCCCCGCCGGAAGCAGGTGATTCTGGTGGATCACAACGAAAAGGCCCAGTCCGTGGCCGGTCTGGATCAGGCGGACATTCTGGAAATCGTGGATCACCACCGTCTGGCGGACATCGAGACCACCAACCCCATCTACGTCCGCAACGAGCCGGTGGGCAGCTCCGCCACCATCGTGGCGGATATGTATCAGGAAAAGGGACTGATGCCCACGGCGAAAATGGCGGGCCTTATGGCTTCCGCCATCGTCTCCGACACGGTCATGTTCAAGTCTCCCACCTGCACACAGCGGGACATTGACATTGCCAACCGCATGGCCCGCATTGCCAACGTCTCTCTGGAGGATCTGGGAAAAACTGTATTCTCCGCCTCTGTCAGCGACGATAAGAGCGCCGAGATGATCATCGGAACCGACTATAAGGAGTTCCACATCGCAGGCCACAATCTGGCGGTCAGTCAGGTCACCTGTATGGACGCCGAGCGTCTCACGGAGCGGACGGAGGAGTTTCTTGACTGTATGCGCGGGATCCGTCATGATTATGGTCTGGACACCGTACTGCTGATGATCACCGACGTGCTGAAGGAAGGCTCCTATCTCCTGTATGTAGGCGATGAGGACACGATCCGTCAGGCGTTCAATATCTCCGGTGAAAAGAACCCGGTGTTCCTGCCGGAAGTCATGAGCCGGAAAAAGCAGATCATTCCCGTGCTGTCCGCCCTCTGGGGCTGAGCTGCCGGACAACGTGCAGACCGCCGCCGTATGGATTTCATACGGCGGCGGTTTTTCGTTTTTCTATCAGCACACTTTGCCGGCATCTCCGCAAAACAAAAGAGAGCTGTTTCCCAAAGGAAACAGCCCCCTTTTCAGGCAGCGGCTTTATTTCATCAGCTCGCACACCAGATCCGTGTAGCCGGAGGGATCGTCCAGCGGCAGACCGGCGATCAGCAGTGCCTGATCGTACAGCAGCCTGGCGTACTTCTTCGCCTTTTCCGGGTCGGCAGTGACGGCGGCTTCCAGCGCCGCGAACACAGGATGCTCCGTGTTCAGTTCCAGAATCCGCTGGGCCTTGATGCCGCTTTCCGGCTGCATCATCTGGAAGTACTTCTCCATCTCAAAGCTGAGGCCTTCCCCGGCCGTCAGGCACACGGGATGGGACTTCAGCCGGACGGCGGGCTTCACCGCGCTGACGGCGTCCCCCAGCGTCTCCTTCACGAAGGAGAACACGTCCTTGTGGGCGTCGGCGGCTTCCTTGGCCTTTTCCTGAGCGGATTCCTCCGCCGCGCCGTCCATGGCGGAACGGAATTCCTTATCCTTGTAGGTGCGGAGGATCTGGGCGGCGAATTCGTCCACCTCCTCCGTGAAGTACAGGATCTCCATGCCCTGATCCTTCAGGGCTTCCAGCTGGGGCAGCTTGTCGATCTTGTCTACTGTCTCACCGGCGGCGTAGTAAATGACCTTCTGATCCTCCTTCATCCGGGAAACGTACTCATCCAGCGTCACCAGCTTCTTCTCCGTGGAGGAATAGAACAGCAGCAGATCCTGCAAAAGCTCCTTGTGAGCACCATAGTCTGCGGTGACGCCGTATTTGATCTGGCGGCCGAAGTTCTTCCAGAAGATCTCATAGCTCTCCCGCTCGTCCTTGAGCATCTTGCCAAGCTCGCTCTTAATCTTCTTTTCCAGATTGGCGGCAATGACTTTCAGCTGCCGGTCATGCTGCAGCAGCTCCCGCGAGATATTCAGGCTCAGGTCGGGGGAGTCCACCACGCCCCGGACGAACCGGAAATGCTCCGGCAGCAGGTCGGCGCATTTGTCCATGATGAGAACGCCGCTGGAATAGAGCTGCAATCCCTTTTCGTACTCCTTGGTGTAGTAGTCGAAGGGAGTCTCGCCGGGGATGAACAGCAGCGCCTTATAGGTCACAGCGCCTTCGGCAGACACGGTAATGACCCGCTGGGGGTCCTGATATTCATGGAACTTGTCCCGGTAGAACTTATTGTACTCCTCCGGCTTCACGCTGGACTTCTTCCGCTGCCAGATCGGCACCATGGAGTTCAGGGTCTCCACCTCGGAATAGGACTCATACTCCGGCTTGTCGTCGGGGCTGCCCTCCTTTTTCCGGGTCTTGGTGACGGCCATGCGGATGGGGAAGCGGATATAGTCGGAGTACTTGGTCACAAGCTCCTTCAGCTTCCACTCGTCCAGAAATTCGCTGTAATGCTCGTCCTCGGTGTCGTCCTTCAGGTGCATAATGACCTCGGTGCCGGCGCTCTCCTTGTCACATTCCGTAATGGTGTAGCCGTCCGCCCCGGAGGACTGCCACTGGTAAGCGGTGTCGCTGCCGAACTTCCGGGTGCGGACCGTCACCTGATTGCAGACCATGAAGGCAGAATAAAAGCCCACGCCGAACTGGCCGATGACGTCGGTATCCTTGGCGTCGTCGCCCACTTCCTGCTTGAAGCGATAGGAGCCGGAGGAGGCGATGACGCCCAGATTGTTCTCCAGATCCTCCTTATCCATACCGATGCCGTTATCCGCCACGGTGATGGTGCGGGCATCCTTGTCGGCGCTCAGCTCGATCTTGAAATCTTTCCGGGTCATCTTCACGCTGTCGTCCGTCAGCGCCTGATAGCACAGCTTGTCGCAGGCGTCGCTGGCGTTGGAAATGATCTCCCGGAGGAAGATCTCCTTGTGGGTGTAGATGGAGTTGATCATCAGATCCAGCAGGCGCTTGGATTCCGCCTTGAATTGTTTTTTCGCCATGAACAAAACACTTCCTTTTTGTTTTTTCTTATCGAATCTGATTTTAGCACGGAAGTTCCCGGAAAGAAATTACTTTTTTGTAAACTTCACACCCGAACCGTTGCCTTTCCCTGACCTTTCCGTTAAAATGTGAAGGTAAACAGTTTTGGTATCCTGACGGATGCCAGTGGAAAGAGGCAGCAGACGTATGTTTTATAAATTCAGATGCGCCATGGCGCGGTTTATGTACGGGCGGAACGGCATGGATCAGATGAATCAGGCGCTCCTGCGGGGCTACATCGGGATCCTTCTGGCCGAGATTCTCTTTAATCTCCTGCGGCTGCGGACGCCTGCCATCGCCTGTGAAGCACTGCTCTGGGTGCTGATGGTTTTCATTCTCTTCCGAATGTTCTCCAAGAACCTGCCCAAGCGGCGGGAGGAGAACCAGAAGTTCATGAACTGGTTCTGGAAGATCAAAAGCAACGCCGCCGGAGCCAAGGCCCGCCGGGCGGACAGGGATCACAAGTACTTCACCTGCAAGTGCGGCGCCGTGTGCCGTGTGCCGGTGGGCAAGGGGAAGATCGTCATCACCTGCCCCAAGTGCGGGGAGAAGATCCACGCGAAAACGTAAGAAGAAGCCCGGAGGATGCAGCATCCTCCGGGCTTCTTTTTGATGTTGGATCCGCGCCGCGCACTTTTATTCCACGGTCTGGTATTTCAGCTTGTAATAACTCCAGCAGCGCCACTTGTGTACGGCGTCCTTCAGCGCTGCGGCGGCCTCGTCGGTCTGCTCGTTCAGGATCCGCTGGGGCAGCACGGTGCCGTCCGCCAGAATGTAGGTTTTTTTCTGCACCACCGGCGCTGTCCGCCGCAGGGAACCCAGAAAGTCGAACCACGGATCTTCCCCGGTGCGGCCGGTGAGATCCAGCAGGGTACTGCCAAGGAAGGCGGCGGAGATGACCCCGTCCTCCGGCAGTTCCAGAGAGTCCACAGCGCTGTCCCAGTCCAGTGTCTCCGCCGCAGCGCTGTTGGCCCAGATCACATAGGGCGTCTTATAGGAGCAGAGAATGTCCGTTCGGTCGTTTTCGGCAGCCGTCACCTCGGAACCAAGCTCCGCGTAGCCCTTCTGGTTATCCCCCAGATAGGGCAGATGGTCGCCGTAGAACACCAGCACCACCGGCTCGCCGCGCTCCTCAAAATAGGCGGTCAGGCGTCCCAGCATGGCGTCGGCATCCCGGACGCCCTCCGTATAGACCTCCAGCATGGTGCGGGTCTCGTCGGAGATGTCCGCCGTGGTGGAAATGGGCGCAAAGGTGTGGCCCTCGCCGTACTTGTCGGCGGTGTAGCTCATGTGGTTCTGGATGGTGGTGGTGTAATTGAAGAGGGGGCGTCCCTCCGCCACGGCGGTTTCAAATTCCTGCTCGATCTGGCCCGCCATGTAGTCGTCCGTGACCCAGCGGCCCTTGTATTCCAGGTTTTCCATATCTCTGGCAAAGACCTCATATTCCGCCCCCAGCCAGCGGTAGACATTTTCCCGGTTGTAGAACCAGGCGTCGCCGGGGTGATAGAACGAAGTGCGGTAGCCGTCGGCGCCGAACACACGGAACAGGCTGTCCAGATTCCGATTCACCACCCGCATGGCGGAGGTGGTGGTGGCGGAGAGGGCATTGGTCTGCATACCCGTCAGCACGTCGAACTCCGTGTTGGCAGTGCCGCCGGCAAAGCCGGGAACCACGATATGTCCGGAAACGGCGTGAGGATCGTTTTGCAGCGCGTGGAGGTTGGGCAGGGGATCAGTCTCCTCCGTCCAGTCGAACATGGGCTGATCCGTGATGTCGGAGAACGCCTCGTTCATCACCATGATGATGCTGACGTCCTGCCCCAGTCCCGTCTGCTCCCCGGTTTCCCACCCGGCGGCTTCTGATTTGGAGAAGCCCTCCGGCCTGTCCACAGGGTAGGTGGTGAACTGGTGGCAGAAGCAGTAGGGAAAGCCCAGCTCGTTGAATACGGAAGGGACATAGTAGGCGTTGCTGACATGGAAAGAGTTATAGAGATCGTTGCTGGCATACACCGTAAAGATCAGGGCCGTCAGCACGCCGAAGCTGAGGACTGCGCCGATGATCCGTTCCGGCCAGCAGCGGCCGGGGAGCACGGCTGCGGCGTCCTTTTTTACCTTTGCTTTCAGCACGGCAAACGACACCGGACGACTGGTAACAAACACCCCCAGCGCCGCCAGCAGCGCCGTGGTCAGGACCACAAGGGCAATGGCCGTCACTGGGTAGCGGATGTCGTAGGTCTGCATGGCGCTGCCCACTTCCCGCACCAGCGCAAAGTCCCGCGGGAACACCGGCTCGTCCCGCACCTCGATTTTGACCCGGTTGAAAAGGGAGAGGGCGCAGACGAAAAAGTTCACCAGTGCTGCGCCGTAAAAGACATTTTTGAATAGAAACGCAAAGGTCAGCAGCAAAAGCCCCACCGGCAGGGCGTTCAGCACGATCAGCAGAGGCTGGGATCTGAAAATGACCAGCACCGTCCGCAGCGCGTTGGGCTGGCACCACAGGGCCAGCAGGGTGATACAGCCTGCCAGCAGCACGGCCAGCAGCAGACTGCCCCACAGGGGAAGGGTAAATTTTTTATGAATCTGCTTTTCTTTCAAAACGACAAATCCTTTCCGAAAAAATCATATCCCTATTATATGAATTCGGCGGAAAATTGCAAGTGTGACGCAGGACGTCCCCTGCAAACGGCTGTTTCCGCAGGCGGAAAGGGATTGACTTCCCTTCGGGAAGATGCTACACTGAATATATTATGAAACAGAATGAGTGGAAAACCTGTTGTTGTAAGACACAGGACGGCTGAACTGCCAGAAGCAGACACAGGCGTCCGTTTTCGTGTGCCTGTGTCTTGCATGAGGAGCTTTCAAAAGCGGTGTGCAAGAAAACGCACACCGCTCTTTTTATCTATGCGGCGTCCAAATCTCATCATCAATCTTATCGATCATATTGAGGAGAATGTGCTATGAACTTTACGCATCTGGTTGGAAACACCCCCATGATCCGCATCCGCTACAGGCTGGACGGGCAGGAGCAGTCCGTCTGGGCCAAGCTGGAGGCCTATAACCTCTCCGGCAGCATCAAGGACCGGCTGGCGGCCCATGTGATTGTCAAATCCACCGCCAACGGCACGCTGAAGCCGGGGCAGCCCATTGTGGAGATGACCAGCGGCAACACCGGCATTGCCTTTGCCGCGCTGGGCGCGCTGACAAAGCACCCCGTTCATATCTTCATGCCGGACTGGGCCAGCGAGGAGCGGAAAAAGCTGATGGCCATGTACGGGGCCGTGCTGCATCTGGTTTCCCGCGAGGAGGGCGGCTTCAATGCCGCCTTGCAGGGCGCGAAAGACATGGCGGAGGAGATCGGCGCGTTCCAACCCCGTCAGTTTGAAAATCAGGACAATCCGGAGGCCCACTATCTCACCACCGGCGTGGAGATTCTGCGGCAGCTGCCCGGCGTCACGGACTTCGTGGCAGGCGTCGGCTCCGGCGGTACCCTGATGGGAACCGCCCGGCGGCTGAAAGAGGCCGGACAGTGCCGTGCCGTTGCCGTGGAGCCGGATGCAGCCGCGCTGCTTACCGGCGGCACTGTTACCGGGCCGCACCGCATTGAGGGCATCGGAGACGATTTCATCCCCGCCGTGGTAGACCCCACCCTGATCGACCATGTAGCGGACATCAACGATCTGGACGCCATCGCCATGGCTGCCAAGATCGGCCGGGTGCTGGGTCTGGGTGTGGGGATCTCCTCCGGCGCAAACTTTCTGGGTGCGGTTCTTCAGAACCGGCAGCCGGGACGGCAGGTGGCCACCGTGTTTGCCGACGACAGCAAGAAGTACCTTAGCACCCTGCTGGCCACGCCGCCGGCAGAAACGTCGGGGATGGTGACCTCCCGCATCGAGCTGCTGGGCTATGAGCCGGTGGAGACCCGGTAAGGCTTTTTCCACGCTGAGGTGTTTCTCCTCTTGCGGGGGCGGAGAAAGCGTGTTAAAATCTCCTTTGATATAACAAAATCAAACAGAGGAGCGCAGCGCATGATTCGTACCGTTTTATTTGATCTGGACGGCACCTTGACGGACTCACGCGAGGGGATCGTCAACTCCGTAAAATACACTGTGGAAAAGCTGGGCGGCCCCATGCCGGATCCGCAGACCCTGCTGAAATTCATCGGTCCTCCCTTACAGGAATCCTTTATGGAGTACTGCGGCTACAGCCGGGAAAAGGCTGTGGAGGGCGTGCAGGTGTTCCGGGAGCAGTATGTGCCGGTGGGGCAGTATGAAAACGCAGCGGTGGCCGGCGGCAGGGAGCTGCTGGAACGGCTGAAAGCCAAAGGATACACGCTGGCGCTGGCCTCCTCCAAGCCGGAGGAGCTGTGCGTCAGCATCTGCGCCCGGTTCGGTTTCACCCCCTCGCTTGCCGCCGTCACCGGCAGCCCTGCCGGTGCGGACTGGGGAAAGGCCGACGTGATCCGGGAGGCCATGCGCCGTCTGGGACTGACGGATGCGGATAAGCCTGCGATTCTGATGGTAGGCGACCGGAAATACGATGTGCTGGGCGCTGCGGAATGCGGCATTGCCTGCGTAGGCGTGGAGTTCTTCGGCTACGCCGCCCCCGGCGAACTGGCGGAGGCCGGCGCGGCAGCGGTGGTTCAAACGCCGGAGGAACTGGAAGATTACATTCTGAATCACTGAAACCCGCAGGACAGGCCAGACAGCCTGTCCTGTTTTGTACGGAAAATTCCACATTTTTCCCCAAAATCAGAAAAGGTTGTTTACAATCCGCAGGGAAATTACTATAATGTAAGGACATTTGCTCCGGGAGCAAGACACCTCAAAAAAGGCCCGTCTGGAGGCAGCCATGCCCGATATCCGATCTATTGAGCCGCTGCGGCGGCGCATCTGTTCCATCATCGACATCGGAACAGCGGATGATTTCATCAGCCGCGCCTACGATATCTTCTACACGCTGGTGATTCTGGTAAACCTTGCCGTCACCATCGCCTACACATTCGATGGGGCGGAAGCCCGCTGCGGCGGGCTGCTGCTGGACATTGAGGCCGCTACGGTGGCCTTTTTTGCGGCGGACTGCGCCCTGCGTATCTGGACAGCCAAATTCCGCGGCCCCGGCATGAAGGAGTGGCGGGCGGTCTGCAAGTATGTCTTTTCCTTTTCCGGCATTGTGGATCTTCTGAGCTTTCTGCCCTACTATCTGCCGGTGTTTTTCCCCTCCGGCGCTGTGGCCTTTCGGATGTTCCGGGTGGTACGGATCTTCCGGCTGTTCCGGATCAACGCCTACTACGATTCCCTGAACGTCATCACGCAGGTGCTGGCCAGCAAGGCCCAGCAGCTGCTCTCCTCCGTGTTCATCATACTGGTGCTGATGATCGCCTCCAGCCTGTGTATGTACTCATTGGAGCATGACGCCCAGCCGGAGGTGTTCTCCAACGCCTTCTCAGGTATCTGGTGGTCAGTCTCCACCCTTCTGACGGTGGGGTACGGCGATATCTATCCCATTACCACCATGGGCAAGATCTTCAGCATCTTCATCACCTTTCTGGGGGTGGGTATGGTGGCTATCCCCACAGGTATCATTTCCGCCGGCTTCGTGGATCAGTATTCCCGCATCAAGCGCATCAGCGAATACGGCGCAGAATCGGACGTCCGCTTTATCCGCATCCACCTGACCCACCGGGATCGCTGGAGCGGCACTGCCATCCGGGATCTGGACATTTCCCGGCAGACCGTTATCGTCATGATTCGCCGCCGGGGACGGATGCTGATCCCCCGCGGCAGTCTGGTTCTGCTGGAGGGCGATCAGGTCATTCTCTATTCGCAATCCCATCTGCCCCACGGGCAGGATATTTCAATTTAAGGAGGCCTCTTTATGGCTGACGATATGCGAACCCTGGGCTATATCTGCCCCCAATGCGGTGCACCAGTCATGGGCGCCCGCTCCATTTTTGCTCTGGAAGCGTCTGATGCGGAAATCGAGTGTTCCTGCGGCGGCAGCGTTCTGCACACAAGATACGACGGGCAGAATTACCGGCTGCTGGTTCCCTGCGGCGTCTGCGGCAAGACTCATGAGGCCGTCTGTCCGCCGGAGCGGATGCTCCGGGGCGCTACTGCTCTCAGCTGCCCGGACAGCAGACAGTTCTGCTGCTTTATCGGGGAGGAAGGCACTGTGGAGCATCATCTCCGGGAGGCCGACATCGCCATCTCCAAGGAAAAGGCGCAGGAGAGTAATGGTGAAGCGGAGGCGTTTACGGACAATGTGATCATGTACGAATTTCTCTCGGAGCTGAAGGATATCGCCGCCCGGCCGGACGGCATTACGTGCAGTTGCGGCAGCCGCCGCTACAGTATGGAGATCCGCCGGGACGCGGTGGAGCTGGTGTGCAGGGACTGTGGCGCCCGGCTGCGGCTCAGCGCCGCAACTGACCGGGATCTGGACGATCTCTGCTGCCACATGAAGCTGGTCATTCCGGGGAAGCAGTAACCAGCTCATCCCGCCCGCTCCGCCTGCGGAACAGCAAGTGGAACGGGCCATGAACAGAAAGGGGTACGCTGCATGATCTCATTTTTAGCGCGTTTTTTCTGCAAGCCGGAGGGCAGGACTCCCTCTCAGCTGCGGACTGCTTACGGTATTCTCTGCGGCGCGGTGGGGATCGGCCTGAATCTGCTGCTCTTTGCCGGGAAGTTCTTTGCCGGAACCCTCTCCGGCTCCATTGCCATCACAGCGGACGCATTCAACAACCTGTCCGACGCCGGTTCCTCCGTGGTGACGCTGCTGGGCTTCCGCATCGCCGCCAAAATGCCGGATCCAGACCACCCCTTCGGCCACGGCCGGGCGGAATATCTCTCCGGGCTGGCGGTCTCCATGCTGATCCTGCTGATGGGCGTGGAGCTGGCCAAGGAGTCCGTCGGAAAGATTCTGCACCCCACGCTGGTGGATTTCAGCTGGCTGGTGATTGGGATTCTGGCGGCGTCCATCTGCGTGAAACTGTATATGGCGGTATACAACCGCTCCATCGGTAAACGGCTGAACGCCCCGGTTCTGCTGGCCGCTGCCACGGACTCGCTCAGCGACTGCGTGTCCACCCTTGCCGTGTTGCTCGCCACACTGGTGGGGCATTTCTCCGGCATCGCCATTGACGGCTGGGTGGGTATTCTGGTGGCGCTGTTTATCCTCAAGGGCGGGATCGACGCCGCAAAGGATACCATCGATCCCCTGCTTGGCACGCCGCCTACGCCGGAATTCGTCAGGGAGGTGCAGGAGCTGGTGCTGGCGCACAGGGAAGTCTCCGGGATCCACGATCTGGTGGTACACGACTACGGCCCAGGCCGGGTGATGATCTCCCTCCATGCGGAGGTGCCTGCTTCCGGCAGCGTCATGGAACTGCATGACACCATTGACAACATTGAGCAGGAGCTGCATCGGAAGCTGGGCTGTGAGGCCGTGATCCACATGGATCCCATTGCGGACGATGACGGCGCTACCGCTGCCGTCCGGGCGCAGGTGGAAGAACTGGTCAACTGTATCGACCCGGTTATGACCCTTCACGATTTTCGTATGGTTCCTGGCCCAACCCACACCAATCTGATTTTTGATGTTGCGGCCCCCTTCGGGTTCCGCCTCAGCGATCAGGAGATTGTCCGGCAGATCTGCGCTCTGGTGCAGTCGCTGGACAGCCGCTACAACGCCGTGGTCCACGTGGATCACATCTACAGCTGACAAAACGGCGGCCCGGAAACGGGCCGTCGTTTCTGCTGCCGGAGGGAATTTGAACAGCTACAGGCCGCGCGGAGAGCAGATTTTCCCGCTGTCTGCCCTGCAAATTGGAATTTTGCAAAAATGGCACTTTACAATTTCCGAAAAGGTTGCTATAATAAGAAAGCTGTTTGGGCCCGTAGCTCAGTTGGGAGAGCAAGCTATCCGCAGAGCAGGCCCACCGCTTTTGGTATCTTGCATAATGCAAGACCTAAAATTGTATATTTCCACAATTTGGGGGCGTAGCTCAGCTGGGAGAGCGTACGGTTCGCATCCGTAAGGTCGAGAGTTCGATCCTCTTCGTCTCCACCACGTCGGAGCAAGCTTTATATTGCTTGCTCCGATTTTTTATACAAAAGTCAGTGTACGCTCATGCCGCTGCTTCTTCTTTCCAAACCACAACCTCTGTGCCAAGTACTTTGGCGTAGCCCTGAAAGCAGCGGCGTCTGTCACTGTTGCGGCGTTACAAACAGAACTGCCACCCTGATGGGTGGCAGTTTTTATTTTGTGCGCTTCGGCCCGCTGTGCGAACCGCCCGCCTGCGGCGTTTTGCCTCCGTCCAGCTTTCGTCCGCTTTGAAATACGTCCCGGAATTAGGTTTCAATTTTCCCCCGCTTTATGGTATACTATTGTCAATCTGACAGGAGGTGCCTATGAAACGAATTTTGGCCGTGGTTTTGGCGGCGCTGACACTATTCTCTCTGACAGAATGCGGGCAAACACCACCGAAACCGGCAGCGCCGGATCAGCAGGTGGAACCCGCGCCCACTGTGCCTCAGGAGCCGGTACTGACGCCGGAGGAACAGGCGGAGCAGGAACGTCTGGCGGCGGAGCAGGCCCGCGAGAAACGTCTGCAAGCTCTGCTGGACTCCATGACGCTGGAGGAAAAGGTGGGGCAGCTGTTTTTCGTCCGCTGCCCGACGGAAAACGCCGTGGAGGACATTTCCACCTATCATTTAGGGGGCTATCTGCTGTTCGGACGGGACTACAAGGATGGCGACAGTTGGCTGACATGGGATCAGTTCATCCAGAAAATCGAGAGCTACCAGGATGCGGCCGCTATCCCCCTGTTTATTGGAAGCGACGAGGAGGGCGGCACCGTGACCCGTGCCAGCCGGAACCCCAACCTCTTCTCTGAAACCTTCAAATCTCCTCAGAAGCTGAACTACATCGGCGGCATTGAAGAAATTCTCCGGGATACGGACACCCGAAGCCGGGAACTGCGGGCGCTGGGGATCAACGTGAATTTCGCGCCGGTGTGCGACGTGTCCACCGACCCTAAGGATTTCATCTATGACCGGACGCTGGGGCAGGACGCGAACATGACAGCGGATTATGTGAGGCTGGTGGTGCCGGCCATGACGGAGGGCGGCATGCTGCCGGTGCTGAAGCACTTCCCCGGCTATGGCAGCAACGCAGACACCCACACCGGCATCGCCGTAGATCAGCGGCCTATGGAGACCTTTGAGACTGCCGACCTGCTGCCCTTCAAGGCGGGGATCGAGGCCGGAGCGCCCTTCGTGCTGGTGAGCCACAACATCGTCAACTGCATGGACCCGGAGCTGCCGGCGTCCCTCTCCCCTGCCGTTCACAAAATTCTGCGGGAAGAATGCGGCTTTGACGGCATCGCCATCACCGACGATCTGGCGATGGACGCCGTGAAGGCCTACGCCAAGGACGGCGCTGTGGCTGTGCTGGCCTTGCAAGCGGGAAACAATATGGTTGTTACCACGGACTACCGGACCCAGATCCCCGCCGTCATCGCGGCGGTGCAGGAGGGCGCGCTGGAGGAAAGCGTCATCGACGACGCCTGTCTCCGGGTACTGCGGTGCAAGGACACCTTTTTGAGAATCCCCGAAAACAATCCCTGATTGGATATTCCATGAAAACAGCCTGATTTGCTACGATTTTTTGAGGTTGTGCAACCAAAACGTCCCTTTTTTCGTCTTTCCTTGTGAACAGCTATTAGAAAGACCGGTCTATGGGAAAGGAGCATTTCTATGAAAAAGTCTCTGCGTTTTTGCGCTTTGCTGGCTTTAGCCGCCGCATTGCTGACGGTCTCTGCCTTTGCGGACACGGGGCCGAAGGCACAGTTAAAGGTGCTGGTGAAAAATGCCCCGGAGGAGCCATACTACCTCGATCTTTTGGAAAAAGGGGATTATCAGGGGCACACCTATGGCTCCGGAGACGGGGATGACACATACAGCGGGCTGGATTGGAGCTACTCCGAGGAGGAGATCGCTGCACTGGACAGCGAGCT
>ENA-ORCM01001385-ORCM01001385.1-human-gut-metagenome-genome-assembly--contig:-NODE-1385-length-20478-cov-43.539434_pt1 | contig 20478 bp, 40 predicted proteins | sample MGYA00242906_ERZ507928 | MGnify/ENA primary metagenome ERZ507928 (study PRJEB26167, sample SAMN06115497) | human gut metagenome | host: Homo sapiens | place: China:Shanxi | collected 2015-05-07...
AAGTACTAATTCCGGTTGAAGCGTCTTACCTGCCAATCAAAGGATTGCAGCAGTTATTAAAAACGATCGGTAAGGTCCGTAAGCAAATCAATCCGAAGCTGCAAGTCGGTGGAATTCTGTTTACGATGGTGGATGCTCATACGAATGATGCCAGGAATAATATGGAACTTCTCAGAAATGTATATGGAGGTCAAATTCATATCTTCGATAATTATATTCCATTTTCTGTAAGAATGAAGGAAGCAGTCAGAGAAGGACAGAGTATTTTCTCTTATGATCCGAAAGGCAAAGCTACAGAAGCTTATCGGAGAGTGACGGAGGAGGTGCTAGAAGATGCCATCTAAAAAAAGAGCAACTCCCGTTTACTTACAGCCGCTTGATGCATTGTTTGGAACAAACGAAGAGACAACCAATGGAATCAGTGAGATAGCAATAGGAAGTCTTCATCCATTTACGAATCACCCGTTTCAAGTAAGAGATGATAAGAAAATGGAAGAATTAGCGGAAAGTATTACACAATATGGCGTGTTGGTTCCTGGTATTGTGCGGTTGAGAGAATCCGGTGGTTATGAGCTGGTAGCTGGTCATCGGCGAAAACGAGCATGTGAACTTTCTGGACTAGAGAAAATGCCGGTTATCATCAAAGATCTTACAGATGATGAAGCGACGGTGATTATGGTAGATTCCAACATTCAACGAGAAGAGCTGCTGATCAGCGAAAAGGCATTTGCTTATAAAATGAAATATGAGGCGTTAAAGCGTCAGGGAAAACGATCTGATTTAACTTCTTGCCAAGTTGGCAAGAAGTTGGCGGCAGAAGAAGTCAGTCAGAATACAGGAGATAGTTCCAGACAGATTCTTCGATATATTCATCTGACAGAGTTAGTAGCAGAGCTATTAGAATTGGCAGACGAGAAGAAGCTTCCCTTTAACACAGCTGTTGAACTTTCTTATTTGAGAACTGAAGAGCAGCAGATATTATTTCAGTATATGAGTAATCACAATATGGTACCGTCCTTGAAGCAGGCAAAGGAATTGAAACAGATTTCAAAAGAGCGGATGTTGACGTATTCGGAGATTGATCAGATTTGCATGAATGAAAGTACTGAAAAAGTTCAGGTGCAGATTCCGGCGAAGAAATTGAAACAATATTTTCCAGAGACATATACAAAGACTCAGATGGAAGAAATTATATTTATGCTTCTGGCATCGTGGGCAGAAAGAGAGGGTAAAGAATGAGCAATGAAGATATGGCAAGTAGAATACAAGTCTATCTGAAAAAGATAGAAAAGATACGTGTTAAACGGATGAAAAGAGAGAAGTTTAAACATTTGTTGAAAACATTAGGATTATCAGCAGGAAGGAAGTGAAAGTATGGCTTTAAAAATTGTACGAAGATATGATGCGAACGGAAGGGAGCTCACGGAGCAATAGCATACAACGAAACAGCTCAAAAAACTTGGCGATGGGTCAAAGATGATAAGGGTAATTGGAATTGGAAAGAGGTATCTAACACACAATTAGCTTATATGCTTAATCAGAACGCTAGCCTTAAGATTAATCTTAATAGCATATCAACAGAATTAACACAGACAAAGAAAAATCTGACAGATAATTACAGTACAACAACACAGATGAATAATGCTATTACACAAGCAGTTAATGCAGAGAGCAATAGTATCAAGAGTGAAATTTCCACAACCTATGTAACAAAGAATACTCTTACAGGCTATAGCACTACAGAAGCTATGAATAACGCTATAACACAAGCAATAACCAAGGAAAGCAATAGCATTAAGCTGGAAGTGTCTAATAATTACGCTACAAAGAAAAGCCTTGAAAGCTATGCTACAACAGCAAGCCTTGAAGCCTACATCAAGAAAGACCCAGCAACAGGCGAGCTTAAGAGCGCCATAGAAGCTATCGCAGATACAATAAATATAACTGCAAGGGGCGGTCTTAACTTAAGTGGCGATAGGTTTACGTTAAATAGCACGAATACCAGCATTACAGCAGACGGAACTATAACTTGCAAAAACTTTGTCGGAAATGGCGGCACAATAGGCGGTTGGAATATCAATTCTACTTCTATTTATAGCGATTACAGATACGACCCTAGTGTGGGTTATGGCTTATACAGAGTTTCATTGGATAAATCAACCGGAAGCGATTCAAAGGTTATGTCTGTCAGAGCTACAGTTAAAGATAATGTGTTTAACTACCCGTTTTATGTTAGAAGCGACGGATATTTATATACAATAAAAGGACAAATTAGTGGATTTCAATTTGATTCAAATAAGATGTCAAATACAGTTTCTATATATTTACTACCAGATAAAGATGTGTTACATACCTTGCGAAATGCCATTGTAAACAATACAACATCGCAACTCGCATTAAGTCAATACGACCTAAATGGAAGTGGCAAAGTTGATTTGACTGATTTTGTAGTAGCGAAAAATTATGTTTTAGGAACGCAGACAGAAGCCGACTTCCGCAAATGGAAATATGCAAAAACAAGCGACATAACATATAAACTCAATCCTTCTGATGTTAAAAACGCTTTGAGCATTTCAGGTTCTGATATTTGGGGCAAAACAAGGCGGACTACATTAGGAATAGGGACATTATATAGTAATGAAATTAGTTGCGACAACTTGATTGTTAAAGACCCTGTAGACTATTCAACTTTTAACACATTTTTAAATACAATAAATGTCAAAGAAACATCAACATCAATAGATTTAGAAAACTTTGTACGCAACTACACTATCAAAGGCAATGGAATGTTAGTTGTCAATATATCAATTTGGACGGACACTAAAGACGATTACGGAACTACTACGGCAAAAATATACATTGACGGAAATTGTGTTATGAATAACCGCAACAGATTGGCAAATAGCCACCCATCAGAACTTGCAGGCGGTGCTACATTTGTTTGGTGGTTTAATGACAATGCAACGCACAGAATTAAACTGGAAGCTGGTTCAACTAAAGAGGGCACAAAGACTTATACACAATCTATTCAAGCACTGTTTGGATTACAGATATCAACATAATGCAAATCAAATGGTTTGCAATCGGATATTAACAATTAAGGACATCTTCGGATGTCCTTTTTTAATACAAATTAGGAGGTAAAACACAATGTTAGACATCAACTCATCAATTCAGAAAAACGGAACACTTTCTGTTCAAAGTTCAGACGGAACACTTAAACAGGTGGCTTATCTGTCAGCTACAATCAGCGAAAGTGGCACAGTTAGTATGTCAGCCAGCTTTAATGATTTTGCGGCATACTTAGCGAATGATACAGCACTAGACAGTGAGCTTAAGAGCTTTCTTGATGGCGTTAAAAACACTTACAAGGCAACATACAGCACAGAAGATAACACAATTAGTTCAGATGTAAATATAACAGGAACAGTAGAAAGTGAGGTATTTTAGTATGATTAAGTGTGGAGATTTTTCAGCTTGGAATGGTGATGTTGCTTGGGATAGGGTTAAAGCAGCAGGGCTTACTCATGCTATCCTTAAGGTTATCAGACGTGATTTTGACCCAGATAAGCAGTTTGAAAACAACTGGAAAGGTTGCCAGTTAGCAGGTGTACATATCTGCGGTGTATATAACTATGTATACACGCCGACAGTAGAAGAAGCTATTGCGGCGGCTAAAAGAGTATTAGAGGTGCTTGACGGACGTAAGGTAACTGTCTGGATGGACGTTGAAGATGAATGTATGCGGAACTTGGGTTCAGAACTTATCGACATTATCAAGGCTTACAAAGAGGTTATCGAGAGTGCAGGTTATCAGTTTGGTGTGTATACTGGCTTATCATTCTATGGCAGTTACATCAAGCCTTATACAAACCCTAGCGACTTAGATTGTCCGTTCTGGATAGCACGTTACTACTTAGGATATGATGAAATGCAGTTAAATGATGATGTTAACCCAGACAAGACACCCAGTATCGACCATTATCTTGCGGGGTGGCAGTATACTTCTAGCGCAAGAATTGACGGTGTAGACGGAGTTTGCGACTTGTCTGTATTCTACGGAGAACACGAAGAAACAGCAGATGATACAAATGATACAGAAGATGAAGAAGCAGCAGATAACAGTAATGAGCCTGTTGATGTTACATATGCCGCTTATACAGACAGATGGTGGGATGAAGTAACTAACGACAGTGACTGGGCTGGCAAGGGTGATGATACAGCTATTAAGGCTATTGCTATCAGGGTTAGTCGTGGCGACGTTAAGTACAGAGTACACTTACTAAACGGCGGCTGGTTACCTTATGTAACAGGATGTGACTATGACGATTTTGATAACGGCTATGCAGGTGACAAGAAACACGAGATTGACGCCGTAGAAATCATCTACTATACACCAGACGGAGAAGATTACAAGTATGCCAGATATATGGTATCACCATTCGGCTTAAGAAACTTCTACCCAGAGCAGGTAGATAATGAAACTGGCAACGGAATGGATGGTTACGCAGGAGAATTCGGCAAAGCTATCGACAAATTTCAGTTAGTTGTCGAATAAGGTCAAAACAACACGACCGAAAGTATTTGAAATATACTAAAGATAAATGTATAATGAACTTGTCTTTGAATAAGACTTCAAGTTCTGACTTGGGCGGCGGTGTTTTTGGCGTTGCATTAGCCGCCCTCATTGACAAAAGCGAACATCAGTTCTATAATAACGCTATCGCTATCAAACGTGCAAGGGCAAGAGAGGGGAGTGCAGGTTTATGAGTAATGAGGAATACAGACAAAAGATAACAAAATTGATTAATAAAATAGAAGATAACTGGATATTAGAACAAATATTCAAGTTTATATTTAACATGACAAAAGAGAGGGTTTAAACCCTCTCTTTCTTACTTATCATCTAGTAATTTCTTTGCGATAGCTTCCAGACATTCCCAATCTTTAGGTTCAAGCCTTGCCAATGCACTAACAAGCTTCTTTTCAAAGCTGTTATCGTTTAATTCCATAACCTCATTAACAAAAGCACCAATCTCTTGCTCTCTTGTACGGGATTTAAACATTTTTCCGTTTCCGGTTCGCAGCCATTCTTCATTGACATTAAATTCTCTGCAAATAGAAAGAATTACAGCGTCTGTTGGATTTCTTAAACCAGTTTCGTAATTCGTAACAGTATTCCCTTTAACACCGATTCTTTCTCCAAATTCAACTTGAGTTAAGCCATATTCTTTTCTTATCTGTTTTATTCGATTTTTCATTTCAAGCCTCCTTTCAAGATAATTATAACAAAAAAACTCACAAAGTCAATATTAACTATTGCATTATAGCTCTCGTTGTGATATATTAAACTCACAAAGTCAAATAGAAAGGAAGTGAATTGAATGAGTGAAAAGGAAAAGGAAATCATTAAGAAGTTATCCGATACAATACCAAAACTTGATGATAGCAAGAAAAATTACATTCTTGGTGTTGCCGAGGGAATGGCAATGGTAAGAGAATCAGAGAAAACTGATAGAAAGGAGCAAGAATGAGTAAAATCAAAAAATGTGTAAGCATATTTTTGAATAAGCATTTTGTGAAATGGAAATTTTTACAGAGTACATTTGTTATTCCATTTCAAAAAAATGGGAAGATGTATTTGCATATTTCACAGGTTTGTGAAAACGGAACAAGAGTTATAAAAAGAACTTTCCTCATTGAGCATTTGGTTGATGATAACTTGGCGGTTACGAACCAAACACTCGCAGAGGAAAAAAGAGTGTTTAAAAACCCTACATTATTTTAATCCATGTAGTATATCCACACTCATCACACTCTGGTAATGTTTCACCACGATGTTTTATAGAAACAATTCCGTTGCCGTTTTCGTTACCGCACTGCATACATACATATGTACCACAGTTTACAGTGTCGTATGTACTAAATGTTTCAGAGTGACGATTATCCATATTTTCACCTCTTTTCTCAATAGAATAAGAGGATTATATCACAGAAAGGAGTAAACATGAACGATTTACAAATTTTCAACAATGAAGAGTTCGGAGAAATCAGAACCATTACTAAAGATAATGAACCTATGTTTTGCTTAGCTGATGTGTGCAAGGCGTTAGAGCTTAGCAATCCATCAATGATTAAGTCAAGACTTAATGAAAAGGGTATAAGTAATATTGATACCCTTACGACAGGCGGAAAACAGAAGTTACTTTATGTTAATGAAAGCAATCTCTATAAGACAATCTTTCAGAGCCGCAAAGAAAGTGCAGAAAGATTTACAGAATGGGTAACAGCAGAGGTACTTCCGCAGATAAGAAAAACAGGCGGCTATAGTATGCCAAAGACAACTGGCGGGCAGATACAACTTCTTGCACAGGGATATACAGAACTTGAACAGGCTGTTAACTCTATCAAAGAAGATATGACAGAGCTTAAGGATAACACACCTCTTTACGGCTGTGAGATTGATGAGGTCAAACAGCACGTTAATAGAAAAGGCGTAATTGTACTTGGTGGCAAGGATAGTGAAGCCTATAAGAACGGCAGTATTCGCAGTTCGGTATATTCTGACATATATAAGCAGTTAAAACGTGAGTTTGGTTGCGTAACAACATATAAGAGCATAAGAAGAAAGTACATTGATAATGTACACAAGTTTATAGATGATTATGCGTTGCCTATGGCACTTGCTGAACAGGTAAAAGAAGTTAATGCACAGATAAGTATGAGTTTTTAAGGAAAGGATTAAGAGTTGGAAAGACAAAGATACACAATAACAGACAAAAACGGAAAAAGCGTAATTGCCGAGAAAGAAGCTTCTCGTTTTATAAGCATTGATGAATTTGCACAGCATATTGCTATGGATATTGTGGATGATTACAGAAATATTAAAAGCGGCGATAAGCGCCTTGAAGAAACTAACATTGAGCTATCAATCAAAGTACTTACCGCCATTTCCCCAGTAATCGAAGCATTTAGAAGTGCTTCAGGTTACGGAACGGATTGTTAGTCGCTTCAGCTTTTGCTAATTGCGGTTCTTCAGCAGACACTGAACTGATAATTTCTGAATAGTATTGGTCGTACAGTTTTCTAAAATCATCATATGAGCCATTATAACCACAAATTTTAGCGGTAGCATAAGCTGATATATATTTTTCGGCAGTCATATTTCACCTCTTTCCTATAAAAAGATAAGAGGATTATATCACAATTTTTAAAATAAGGAGAAGTTTATGGAAAAGGAAGTACAAGCAACGCCACAATATAGCGTATCAATAGAGGAATTGATAGCAGAAAGAAACAATTTAGAAGTCTCTATTGCAGCATACAAGAAAGCAAAGAGAGACAGCAGGATAGCTGAATGCTTATGGATTTTATCAGCAATATTATTTATTGTGCAAATGATATTTCAGCTTATTAATTAGAAAGGAGTTTTAGCAGATTGATATTTATTATTTCTGAAAAAGGCGAAAGAGAGCAGATTAACGAAGTGGAAAAACTTGAAATTTTGGCACACATTGGCAGAAGAACAAGTTACCTCTTAGGAAGAAATAAACATTGTGAGCTCTTAAGAAAAGTAGTTGTAAAGGATATTTTAGGGCAGTTAAAGCACGAATACGGGTGTGGTTTGAGTGAGCTTAAAAAGAAGTACATAGCAGACACTCACGATTATATCGACTGCTACGAACTGCCTACAATAATGAAAGAGAGATATAAGCTATGATACTAGGTTTTATAGCAGGAATAGTATTCGGCATAATACTCACAACAGTTTGTGCCGCTATTGCAACAATAAGAACTAATGTAGAAGAAAGGAAAGAACAATATGAAACAGGTAAACGAGAAAGTAATAACAGTACAGGATTGCATTGATATGTACGAGAAGAAAGATATGGTAACAGTTATAGACGGCGGTAAAGTTGTAGGGTTTGTTGAGAAAGGAGTAACAAATGATAAATAATAACAGGACTTATATATTAGGAAAGGTTGCTAAAAAGCCGGTTTTTTCACACGAGATATGTGGTGAGGGATTTTACCTCTTTTATATAGAGGTATTAAGAAAGAGTGGAAGTACAGATACACTTCCAGTAATCGTATCGGAAAGATTAATAAGCATTAATAGACTTGATGTAGACAGAACTGTAGTAATTGACGGACAGATAAGGTCATACAACAAGCATACAGATAATGAGGAGCATAGTCATCTGATACTTAGTGTATTCGCCAAGGAAATAGATGTACTAGAGGATGTTGAAATTAATCCAGATGTAAATAATGCTGTTGAGATTGTAGGTCACTTATGCAAGCCACCTATATATAGAAAGACACCACTTGGAAGAGAAATCGCTGATATTCTTGTCGCAGTAAACAGACCATATGGAAAGTCTGATTACATACCATGTATTGCGTGGGGAAGAACAGCTAAGTTTGTCGGTCGCTTGTCAGTAGGAACACATATAGAAATGACAGGCAGGTTTCAGTCAAGACCTTATACAAAAAAGATAAGTGAAGATGAAATTGAAAACAGAGTAGCTTATGAGGTATCAGTAGGCAGAGTTGAGGTTATAGAAGAAAAGGAGAATGCTGATGAATAGTGATGTTACAGTTTCAGAATTAGCCGCTATGGCAGCAGATAGCGAAAAGCGTTGTCAAGTATGGCATCCAGTCCAAGGTGTTATATTTGACGGCACGTTTGATGAACTTGACAGACGGCATTATCTTGCGGATAAAACAGTTGATAACTTCTCAATAGAAGATGATGTATTCATTATGAATATATAAATAAGGAAAGGACATTGTTTATGAAAATATTTTTAAAAAGGGTGGTTTTAGAAAACTTTATGTGTTACGCACACGCAGAGTTTGATTTTTACGACCTAACAAAGATTATTGCTAAGAACGGTGTGGGCAAGTCAACTATTGCCACAGCTCATCTGTGGTGCTTGTTCAACTGTGATTATGAGTTGAGAGATAATCCGGTTGTCAGAAGAGAAGTTGACGGAAAACCCGTTGATGATATGGACACAAGTGTTGAACTAACACTTGATGTTGACGGAAAAGAAATCACTATGAAGAAAGTACAGAAACGTACTTATAAAGAAGCTGTAAAAGATGGAAAAATTGTAACAACTGTCAGTGATAATAACTCTTATTACATCAACAGCGTTCCTAAGACTTTAACAGCATTTAATGAGTATCTGGGCATTAATATGAAGATGTTCAAGGCTTGCAGTAATATCAATGCTTTTCTTAGTAGAAAGCCAGATGAAATGAGAGAATATCTTTTCAGTTTAATTGAAAGTGTTACGGACTTAGATATGGCAAAGTCAAGAAAAGAGTTGGCAGAATTAGTACCAATGCTTGAAAAATACACTGTCGAAGAAATCCGCTCAATGAATAAATTGATTTCGTCTAATGTTAACAAGCAATCGCCTGTTATTGACGGACAGATTAAGGAAAAGGAAAGAGATATTCAGATTAAATCTGACATTGATACATCTGACCTTGAACTGCTTAGAAACAGCCTTAAAGAGCGGATTGCTGATTGCATTGCAAAGCAGACTGACAATGACAAGCTGTTGGCTGAATATGACAAGGCTAGTGCCAATATCCTTGATTTAAAGTTTAAGCAGGGAGATTTATCACGCAAGGCTAACGAGGACAATATCAAGGCTAGGAGAGGTCTTGAATCGCAGATTAGTAACCTTAATCATGTGATTGATGACGCTAAAAAATCAATCGACAACGCAGAAAAAGTTGTTGAATTTGACAAAGACAAAATAGCGGAATATCAGAAAGTACTTGAAGATAGTAGGGTAAAATGGAAAGCTGAAAAAGAACGTGTATTTGACGAAAACAGCCTTATTTGTCCTTATTGTAAGCAGGAATACCCAGAGGAAAAGAAAGAGGAATTAAGGGCAGATTTTAAGACGCATAAAGAAGCTGAACTTAATCACATTACTGACAAGGGAAATGCAACTAAGAAAGAACTTGCTATTGCTAAAGATAAACTTGCAGAAGCTGTAAAGAAATTAACTGAATACAGGGAACATTTAGACACATATGCTCACGATATGTTTATTCTTGAAAAGCAGTTATCCGAACTTCCGCAGGAAATTGATGTGACAACAACAGATGAATACAAGGCACTTGAACAGCAGATAGCTGAAAAGGAACAGGCTATGTGCAAGGCTAATGATATTTCAAGTGTCAAGGCTGAATTAAAGGCACAGGAAAATGATTTAAGGCAGCAGTTAGCAGAATGTGAAAGCCAGATTGCAAAGTCTGATACGGCAGCAGATGAACAGCGACTTGAAGAATTAAAGCAGACAAGGATTGATTCTGAACAAAATAAAGCTAATGCCGAGAAAATCCTTGATTTGCTTGATGAACTGGATAAGGCAAAGAATGAAACATTGTCTGACAGTATTAACAGTCATTTCTCACTTGTTAAGTGGAAGCTGTTTGAGCTGAACAAATCGGGCGGTTACAAGTCGGTTTGCATACCTACAGTTAACGGAAAGTCAATTCTTACCACTATGAGTAACAAAGGCAACAGGATTTTAGGAAGAGTTGATATTTGCAATTCAATCCAGAAGATTAGCGGTATGTCAGTGCCTATTATCTTAGATGATAGTGAGAGCCTTGACAGTACTAATCAGAAGAAAGTTGCTGAAATGGTTGATAGTCAGTTGATTATGCTGATTGTCAATGATAGCGAGAAATTAGAGATTGTGGAGGGATAATATGAAACTTTATTTTTATGAGTTAGATACAAATGTATACGGCAGAGAGACTGGAAAAATATCTTGTACTAAATGTGAAGCGGAAGAAAAGCCAAAGACTTATGTGCCAATTAATGGTAGTAGATTTCCCAATTACATAGGTCGATTAAGAAAAGATGATATAGGACATTTTATCAGCTATAATTCAAATCTTGTAGCTTTTACAGAGCCTAGTTTTGAACGTGCAAAAGAAATGTTTAAGAACAGAACAAAGGCTAGGATTGAAAAAACAAAAAATGAATTAGACCGGTTGGAAAATGTATTAAGAGTAATCGAGGAAAGCGAGGAAAACTAATTATGGCAGAAACAACAGCAGTAGCAGAGAAAAAAGCATTTACAACATCATTAAGTGAATGGAGTAATACTATGACAGGTCTTATTATTGACGATTATAAGGCTTGCGGAATGAATATGGATGATTATGCAAAAGAGTGTGCTATGGAAGCAATGACAAGCATATTCAATCTTGTTAAGAATGACCCTAAGATTAATATGGGCAATCTTGATACAAGCAATTTAAGGGGGATTGTAAAGCGTTGTGCAAGCCTTAAGTTAAATGCTAGTGCATATCCAAGAGAGTGCTATTTTCAGTTAAGAAATGTAAAGGTGGGAGTTGACCCGCAGACAAACAAGGATATATGGCAGAAACAGGTTGAAATGGGAATTGAGGGAACAGGCTATGATTCGCTCTTATCTAACTACGGAAAGAATGTTGATACAGTTTATCCATATTGGATTATCAAAGAGGGGGATGTATATATTCCACCTAAACACAAAGGACTTTCGACTACAGAACCAGAATGGGAAGAAAAAGGGTTATCCGATAAGGCGGTAAGAGTTGTATATCCTGTTAAGCTATTAGACGGAACAGTTACTTATTTATCCGCTGACAGAGATAGTGTTAAGGTTAATCTATTGGCACATGTTAAGCAGAATATGATGAACAGTACTTTTGGGGTATGCGAGGACAGATACAAGGCTACACCAAAGCAGAAAGCAGAAATTAAAGCTAAAAAAGACGAGATTCTTAACGCATTAAGAACATGTAAGACAGTAGATGAAATGCTTGAATGTGAGCTTGCTAGACCATTTATCAGCGGTGCTTGGCTTGATACCCCAGAGAGTATGATTCAGAGAAAAATGTGCAACAACGCTACAAGAAAATACCCTAAGAACTATGACCCAATGGCACGACAGGCACAGGTTGAAATGGACGAGGTATATCAAGTTGCGCAGGCTGAAATTGCCGAAAATGCTAATACTGTTGAGTTTATAGAAGATAAGGCGGATGTAGTTGGCACCACGGCAAGCGACACAGCCGACAAGCAGTCAGAGGAACTACCGCCATTCATGCAGAGCGAGGAGAACTGATATGAGAGTAATTTCACAGGACGGAACAGTAGATGTTCCATATAATGATTATCAATTATTTGTTATTGGTGCTAAATATGATGTAAAAGTAGCACGTATATATTGCCAAAGCTCATACGCACCAAGTGTAAAAATTGCTGAATACTCAACCAACGCAAAGGCACTTAAAGCTATGAAAATGCTTAGAAAATCATATGAAAATAATGAGTTTTATCATTGCATAGCTGGTTCAAAGCGTTTTGAAGAAGTACAGAGTATTTTGAGCGAGGAACAATTTCAGAAAGCTACAACAGAGTACTTTCAGTTCCCACAGGATGATGAAATCGAGGTGTGAGTATGAGGTTAAAATGTTTAGACTCATCGTCAGCCGGTAATTGCTATCTGCTAACTTCCAACAATGGAGAAACACTTATCCTTGATTGCGGAATCGGCATTAAGGAGATTAAAAAAGGCTTGAACTGGAATATAAGGGGGATTAAGGGTGTGATTATAAGTCACACCCACCTCTAGACCACAGCAAGTCATTAAACGATTTTAAGGCTATGGGAATACCGATATTTGCCCCATATTTAGGCGATAGCTGTAAATCAATGAATATGGGCGAATTTACAGTAAAACCCTTTGACTTAACAACAATAGATGGGAGTTGGACACATACCAATGCAGACGGAACATCTTGCCCGATATTTGGCTTTTTGATTACTCACAAGGAAATGGGAAGAATGCTTTACATAACCGACACAAATTTAATCAAGTGGAGATTCAAAGACATAAACCACATTCTCTTAGGTGTGAACTATGACAAAGATTTAGTTGATACCGACAATCCAAAAGCTAATCACGTTTTCAGAGGTCACTTATCCATTGATACCGCTTGCGATTTTGCTAAGGCTAACGATTCAGACAGCTTGCAGAACGTCATAATGTGCCATTTATCAAGTGAAAATGCTGATAGTGATAGTTTTATCAAGAAGATGAAAAATGCTGTAAATGGGGCGAATGTGGACGTTGCGGAGCAGGGTAAGAGTTGGATTTTAAACAATCCTAGCAAGTGTCCGTTTTAGAAAGGAGTAGAAATGAAGAGATTAACAGAAGTTGTAATCGAAGATGGAATAAAACTTTACGACATATCTAGTGAGTTATGTTTATCAAAGACAACTCACGGAGAAAAGATAGCTGCAATTTTGAAAAAACTTGCTGAATACGAGGACTTAGAGGAACAGGACAGACTTGTTAAACTACCTTGTAAAGTTGGAGATGATGTTTATTACATCTTAGGGATTCCAAATGAAACACCATGTGCAATAGATAAGTGTACATTTGAGTTATCAGACATAAACAAAATCGGCAAAACATTATTCCTCACAGAATCCGAAGCAGAAGCAAAACTGAAAGAATTGAGAGGTGGAGAGAATGAGCGATAAGCAGAGCAATCTCACAGACAAAGAAATGGAAGATTTACAGAGCATAGTAACTGACACATTAGCAAGCGTATGTGCTATGTCAGATAAGCATAACATTGATAGAGATAGTATGCTGAAATACTTTGCTGATACGCTCACAGCTTTTGCAGAAGTGGCAAGCATACAGAATTACGAATCAAGTCATACTTGCAACTGCAAGCACAACAACAATTCAAGAGACAATGAGCCTTGTTGCAGATGTGACAGCAAAGTTTCGGAAAATGATAATACAAAAAACAAAGTTACATCTCTGGAAATTATCGTAAGGATGATAGACAACAAGCCATATTACGAAATCAAGTACAAAAAAGTTGATGAAGATTATTACCATGTAGGCTACAGTTCGTACAATCTTGATAATGTATTAAAATGGCGTGATGAGTGTTTTGAGCTTGTGGAAAGTGATAAAGAGGAGAGGAGTGAGAAAAGTGAAAATTGTAACAGTTAGTGATTTGATAAAAATTCTTGATACAAAGGAAAATAGATATGGTGTTACAGGAAAACCGAGAATGTTGAATTTATCTCTAAATGGCAATTTTGCCGGCAGTATTGAATCTGTAAAGCTAGATGGTTATGGAGATGGGCTTATTACGGATGTGACGATGGAGATTACTTCATCTGAATTCACAACAACCAATGCCGACAGAATCAGAAATATGTCAGATGAAGAGTTAACAGAATTTCTTGTCGGATTTAAAAACACATTCGGCGAGGAATACGAGGGAGAAGCTAGTTGTATGGAGTGGCTTCAATCAGAAGCGGAATAGGAGGACAAACAATGGGATTGATGGATGCAGATAAATTATTAGAACTGATAGAAGACCAGAAAGAAAGAGAGATAGGAGCATACGCAAAAGGCATAAATGCCGGTCTGAATATTGTAAAGAGTATTATCAATGATGAAACACAAACTCCAACCGCCTATGATGTGGATAAAGTTGTAGAACAATTAAAAACGGACTCTTTAGTAAAACTATATGGAAGCGGTAACAGTGATAATCATCTCATTCCTGTTAAAAGAGCAATCGAAATAGTAAAGGCAGGTGGAATAGATGAACGATAGATATTTATTCAAGGCAAAGAGACTTGATAACGGAGAATGGGTACAAGGATATTATGTAAAAGGTTTAGATATGTATGGCAAAGAAGTTCATCTAATATTTGAGCCTAACACAATGTTTTATTCTAGCGGAGAGACAGACGGATGGTACAAAGTAGACCCATCAACTCTCTGCCAATGCACCGGCTTAAAAGATAAGAGCGGCAAGCTGATTTGGGAGAATGATATTGTCAGAGATAAAGAGGGTAATTGTTATAAAGCCTTTTGGCAGAATAACTATTATCAGTTTTCTTGGATTTGTGTCAAATCAGACATATTTCAAATCGGTACAAAGTGGGATTTATACATTTGGAGAAGTTATGAAATTGAAGTTATCGGTAACACATTTGACAATCCAGAGCTGTTAGAAAGTGAGGAAAAGTAATGAATTATATTTTATCAATTTTATTATTTATACTTATTGAGTTAATTATCTCTTTGGTAGAAAGCTTTGTTATATCATGGATAGCTTGTATATTAGGTATTAACATAGCATTTAAGATAATTTTATTTGTGGTATGTATTATAAATTTGTTTTCGCCTGCAAAAGGAAAGTAAGGAGGAAAAGTAATGAATCGTGTAATTTTATGTGGAAGATTGACAAGAGACCCAGAGGTTAGATATTCACAGACAGTAAACGGAAGTATGGCAGTTGCAAGATATACATTAGCTGTTGACAGAGCTTTTAAGAAAGAGGGCGAACAGGCAGCAGACTTTATTAATTGTATCGCATTTGGTAAGAATGGAGAGTTTGCAGAGAAATATCTTCATCAAGGCACTAAGATTATCGTTGAGGGTAGATGGCAGACAGGCAATTATACCAACAAGGACGGGCAGAAAGTTTACACTGATGATTGTGTTATTGAAAGACACGAGTTCTGCGAAAGCAAAAATTCAAACAGTAATAGCGATAATGGAAGCAGTTCAAGACCGGCACCTACTGACGATGACGGATTTATGAATATTCCTGATGGAATTGATGATGGATTACCATTCAATTAAGAGGTGTAATTATGGATAATAAACAGCTATATGCAATTAAGAATAATAACAAAAAGAGAATCTTAAGCGTATGCCCCGATATGAGAAATAAAAGCGGTATCTACTTTTACACTAGAGAAGATGAAAACGGTATCAAATATTTTTACATAGGGCAGAGTGTAGATTGCCTTGAAAGAAGCGTGTCTCACTTAATGGGATATCAGCATATAGACCTTTCGATTAAAAAAAGAGGGTTTTATAGCGAAAATAATCCTTATGGGTGGAAGTTGAATGTACTTTACTATCCCGAATCTGAACTAGACAAATGGGAACAGTACTGGATTTTGGAGTACACCAAAAAAGGTTATCAATGCAGATACAACAAGACAGCAGGCGGTCAAGGGGAGGGCAAAGAAAAGATAAATGAGTTTAAACCCTCTAAAGGTTATCGTGACGGCATACAGCAAGGCAGAAAGAATCTTGCAAGGGAATTATCCAATATTGCAGAAAAGCACCTTAAAATCGAATTGAGAGCGGATAAGGCTAACAATAAGGTGTCGCAGAAACAGTATGAGAAGTTTAAGGAGTTGTTGAAAGAGGGTGAAGATAATCGGCAAAGACTATGATTGCCATTGTTGGAACGATTATCCGAACGAAAATAATAAATACTATGGATGTTCAGATACACCGAAAAAGAGTGGCAAATGGAAGTGCGTAGATTGCTATGAGTATGTCGGAAAATCAAAATTCGGTGCTACTCATTGCAGGAGAATAATAAAGGAGTGATTCAGAATGAAGATTTTAAGTAAGAAGAAATACAATAAACTCATTGATGATTTTGAGGAATTGCAGAAAAAGGTCGAGGAACTCAAAAGAATAAATGAAAGCCTTGGAAAAAAGCTAGAAGATAAAAAGACAAGTTGCAAGCTGAATAATGGCAAGGATTTCTGCTTTAGCTGTAAAAACTCTTACAGATATAAGACATATTGGGGAGAGATAGAAACCGAAAAATGCGGGTGCTTGCTTGATGTGCCTTGTGAGAGTTTTGAAAGAAAAGAAGATAACTAACTAAAAATCTAAGAAAGGAATAGGTTGTCGCGACATAAAACCGAGGTTTCCTTTTAATGATGAATGGAAGAACAATTAAATTTATTCGACTACATAAGAGAACCTATTAGCATTACAAAGCCTATCCGATTGATAGAATTATTCGCCGGCTACGGAAGTCAGGCAATGGCACTAAAGAGAATAGGTGCTAAATTTGAGCATTACAGAGTTGTGGAGTTTGATAAGTACGCTATTGCAAGCTATAACGCAGTACATGGTACAGATTTTCCTACAATGGATATAACAAAAGTCCATGCAGAAGATTTGAGTATCTGTGACACAAATACATTCACTTACTTACTTACTTACTCATTCCCTTGTACGGATTTATCAGTTGCCGGAAAACAAGCCGGAATGTCTAAGGGTAGTGGAACAAGAAGCGGTCTGTTATGGGAAGTTGAGAGGATTTTAACCGAAATCAGAGATGGCAATGGAGAACTGCCACAAATACTGTTTATGGAGAATGTACCGCAAGTACACGGCAAGAAAAACATCAATGATTTTGAGAAGTGGTTGGGATTCTTGGAGAGTTTAGGGTATACGAATTATTGGCAAGACTTGAATGCTAAAAATTATGGAGTGGCGCAGAACAGAAACAGATGCTTTATGTTTTCGTTCCTTGGCAATTACTCATATGATTTTCCACAGCCTATACCACTCAAAAAGAAGTTGAAAGACTATCTCGAGGATAATGTAGATGAAAAGTATTACATCAACAATGAAAAGGCTGACAAGCTGATAAAACAGCTTATTGACAACGGCACATTACCACAACACAATCTTGACAGACAGACAGACAGACAGACAGACAGACTTGCGTTGACGGAACAATCTGTGAACCAGGAAGAAGAGAGGTTGCAAGCTGCATCAAGGCAAGATATGACGCAGGAATCAGCAACTTGCGGTCGGATGGAAACTGTGTTGTTGAAAGCAGTTGATTTATCAATTAACAATCCAAAAGAAAAGATTATTTCTAATTGCATTTTGTCTCATATTTCAAAAGATGGAAATGCAATAGGGAAATATGCATCATTAAATACAGGAGTGGTTGAATGGAAGCAATAGGAAGTATTTACACGGAAGTTTCAGACAATTTTCAGAAAGGCATTATCGGGGGAGGTATCTCCCGATGTGTCAAAGCAGAAAAACACGATTTAGGAGTAATTATGGCAGATGTAAATGTAATAGGCTCTCTTGAAGCAAAATTTGAGAGTACCAACAGAATTTATGATGTGTGTGGGGGGGGTGTAGTCCGACATTGAGTACAATGCAAGGTTGCAATCAAGAACCGAAAATTCTTGAAGCAAGGCAATTAGGATTTATGGATAATGGCACAGGCAAGCACCAATCAAACACAGTATATGATGAAAATGCACTTTGCTCCAACATTACAACAGTTGAGGGTGGCGGTACACAACAGATTAAAGTGTGTGAAGGTCAGATAGTTGCTATGCGTGGCAGAAATCCCGATAATCCGTCAGATAGAACTAATGGAAGTCCGACAGAACAGAGGTTAGAAGTGAATACGCAAGGGACCAGCAATTGTCTTACAACAGTGCAGAAAGACAACATTGTGATTGAGCCACAATATAGGATTAGAAAACTAACCCCTAGAGAATGTGGCAGGCTTATGGAAGTATCAGACGAAGATATATCCAAAATGGCAGCAGTAAACAGCAACACGCAACTATACAAGCAGTTTGGAAACAGTATAGTTGTAGATGTTATGTGTGCTATGTTTAAGAATTTGAATATCAAGCAAGGAGATTAACTATGACAGATGATACAAAACAGGAAATACAAATAGTCCTAGATTTGCTAAAAGGTAGTCTTGTAAGGAATGGTGTGAGTATAGCAACGGACAGAGAGGGTAACTTGATGTTCTTTGATACAGCCACTTACAACAGAAGCAAAGGTAAGGAGTTTGACGGATTCAGAGTTAATATCAACAATTTAGTGAAGTAACAATGTGACAGAACTTGAAGAGGTAATTATGACAGGCAATTTTATTAAAATTGACAGAAAGATTTTAAAGTGGGAATGGTGGAGCGATATTAATACATTCAGACTTTTTATGTATATGTTGATAAACGCCTATTGGAAAGACGGAAATTATAAAGGCAAGATAATTGAAAGGGGGTCTTTCCCCTCTTCAATATCTGAATTATCAAAAGAAACTAATTTGTCTGTAATGGAAATTCGTACCTCGCTAAAACACTTACAATTAACAGGCGAAATAACAAGCAAAGCAACAAACAAATTCACGATATTTACTGTGGTTAACTACAATTTGTATCAAACGGATAACAAGCAAGATAACAAACAAATAACAAGCAACTTAACAAACAATCAGCAAACAGATAACATTCTATTAACAAACTCTATATTAAAAGAAAGTAAGAATGAAAGAACGGAAGAAATTAAAAAAGACAAGAATGCAGAAAAAGATATTGATAAATCAATATCTAAAAAGAAAAGTTATTATCCCAATGATGAATTACTTGATGAAGCATTTAATGAATATCTGACAATGCGTAAGAAAATTAAGAAGCCTATATGCACTGACAAGGCATTACATAGGGCTATGAATACTCTTGAAAAGCTATCGGGTGGAGATAATGATTTGGCAGTTAAAATTCTTAATCAATCCGTAGACCATTGCTGGCAAGGACTGTTTGAGCTAAAAGAAGATAATTCTAATAAACAGGGCAAGAAAAATGTATTTGATGAATGGATGGAGGCGATGAAATGACAGAAGAACAGGTTGGAAAACTTCTAATGACGATACAGGCTTATTATCCTAACTACAATCCACCAGATAAGAAGATTACTCTTAATGCTTGGTATATAATGCTTGCTGAATATTCAGAAGAATTAGTTTTGCAGGCGTTAAGAGCTTGTATTGCAACTAATACTAGCGGATTTGCACCAGATGTAGGGCAGATAATGAGCAAGATACAGACTATATCACAGCCGCAGGAACTTGACGGAATGGCAGCTTGGGGATTGGTTAGCAAGGCTTTAAGGAATGGCACATATGGGGCAGTTGAAGAATTTAACAAGCTACCGCCACTTGTAAAACAAGCTGTAGGTATGCCAGATAACCTTAAAAATTGGGCGACATCAGATTATCAGACGATAGAAACAGTTATACAATCTAATTTTCTAAGAACTTATGAAGTAATTGTTAAGCGTGAAACTGAAATTAGCAGAATGCCTGACAATATTAAATTACTCATCGAGAAAACGAATGTAAATTCGCACAAGGCTCAAATCGAGCGAAAATTCCAAAGAGGTATAAATACACTTAATGACAAAAATAGCAACCTTATCGGTCAAAAAGAAGATTCAGAGGGCTATATCGAAGCACCGAAAGAGGTACAAGATAGAATTGACAGAATGAGAGGTTGATTTTAGTGGAAACAACGCCAATTAGTCCACAGAAAAAATTATATAATTACCGCCGTGAGAATGGGTTGTGTCCTAAATGCGGCAAGCCACTCGATAGAAAAGGCTTTTATTGTGAAGAATGTAGAGAAAAGCAAACAGCTTATAGTAGAGAAACTAGAGAATTTTGCAAACAGTTTAAAATTTGCCCGGAGTGTCGCAAAAATAAGCTAGCAGGTGATGAAAAGATATGCCCGGAATGCTTGGCTAACAAAGCTGTATATAGAGC
>ENA-ORCM01001386-ORCM01001386.1-human-gut-metagenome-genome-assembly--contig:-NODE-1386-length-20445-cov-6.202425_pt1 | contig 20445 bp, 21 predicted proteins | sample MGYA00242906_ERZ507928 | MGnify/ENA primary metagenome ERZ507928 (study PRJEB26167, sample SAMN06115497) | human gut metagenome | host: Homo sapiens | place: China:Shanxi | collected 2015-05-07...
GCCGGTTTTATCCAGCCTACTCCCTTAGCAGGGGAGCCCCTTCGGCCTCTTGGGTACTTCCGCAGGTCGATGGTGTTTATGAAAAAATGGCGGAGAGAGTGGGATTCGAACCCACGGAGACTTGCGCCTCGCCGGTTTTCAAGACCGGTTCCTTCAACCGCTCGGACATCTCTCCGTTTCAGGAAAGGACACCCGCCTCTCAAACGCTCGTTTAGTTTAGCATAGTTTTGGCGGCTTGTCAACAAAAAAGTCAGCTTCTTTTCCAAATGGGCGAATCGTTCATAAAATGGAGATGACTTTTGCGATGGGAGCGGTTATAATATCCTATATTGCGGCTTTACTCAGCGGCCGCGGGAAACAAAAGACGGGAGGCATCGCCTTGAAAAAAATCAACCAGTGGATCGACAGGTTCGCCTACAGCCATCCACGCTTCGGGATTCCGAACCTGATGCTCTATATCGTGATTGCCAACGCGGCAACGTACATCCTATCCATGTTCGCGGGCTCGGCGGCGCTGAGCTTTCTGGCGTTTGATTTGTACCATGTGCTCCACGGAGAGCTGTGGCGGCTGGTGACGTTTGTGCTGCTGCCGTTTACCTATCGGCCCATCTCTCTGCTGATCATGCTGTCATTTTACTATTTTGTGGGCGGCACGCTGGAGCGGGAGTGGGGGACCGCGAAGTTCACACTGTATTATCTCTGCGGCATGGTGCTCAGCATTCTGTCCACGATCATTCTATCCCTTGCCACGGGCTACTACGGCTGGAGCCTTTCCGACGCCTACTACATCAACCTGACACTGTTTCTGGCCTTTGCGGCGCTGTACCCGGACGCGCAGATCATGTTTTACATGATTATTCCGCTGAAGGCGAAGTGGCTGGCGTGGGCGGATGTTGCCCTGTTTGCGTGGGGCGTGGTTCGGTCGCTGCGCTACGGTATGTTTGCCAGTGCGCTGGCCGCTGTGGTGGCGCTTTTGAATTTCGTCATTTTCTTTTGGGAGGACATCAGCCGTGCACTGGGCGTCCAGAGCCGGCAGCGCTCCCGGCAGACCATCCAATTCAAGTCCGCTGTCCGGCAACAGAAGCGGACGGAGGCGGAGCGGGGCTACCGCCACAAATGCGAGGTCTGCGGCCGCACGGACGCCGACCACCCGGAGCTGGAATTCCGCTATTGCTCCAAGTGTCAGGGCTATCACTGCTTCTGCTCAGACCACATTTTTAACCATGAGCATTTCCGGGAATAAGGCAACCATGTACCTCTGCGGCAGAGGCCGCACATGGCCGGCCTCTTTTATAAAAACTGTAGCGTGAAACAGAGGAGCCGCAGGCGATTGCCTGTGGCTCCTTTGTTATTTGGAAAATGTTTACCGCTCCAGCGCAGCGGCGTACAGCTCGTTTTTGGAGAGTCCCGTGTGCTCGGCGACCTCCTTGGCGGCGTCCTTCAGGCGCATTCCCTGCTCCTTCAGGGTCAAGACCTGCGCCACACCGTCCTCTAACGTCACAGCGGCGCCGGTTTTCGGCGCGGCGCCCTCCACCACTAAAACATACTCCCCCTTGGGGGTATTTTCCTCGTAGTAGGCAATGGCCTCTGCCAGTGTGCAGCGGCGCACCTCCTCGTGGAGCTTCGTTATTTCACGGCACAGGGCGATGCGGCGCTCCGGTCCGAAGGCGGCGCAGAGGTCCTCCAGCGTGGTGCGGAGCTTGTGCGGGGCCTCGTGGAAGATCATGGTCCGGGTCTCGTCCTTCAAGGAATCGAGATGCTCCCGGCGGCTTTTTTTGTTGACGGTGAGGAAGCCCTCAAACGTGAAGCGGCCTGTAGGCAGACCGCTGACTGCCAGCGCGTTGACAGCGGCGCAGCAGCCGGGTACGGCCCGGACCTCCACGCCGTTTTCCGCGCACAGCCGCACCAAATCCTCGCCGGGGTCGGAGATGGCGGGAGTGCCGGCGTCCGTTACCAGCGCACAGCTTTCGCCTGCCAGCAACCGGTTCAAAACAGCCTGTCCGGCGGTGATGTGGTTATGCTCGTGATAGCTTACCAGCGGCTTTTTGATGCCGAAATGGTTCAGCAGCTTCACGGATACCCGGGTATCCTCGGCGGCGATAAAGTCTGCGTTTTCCAGCGTTTCCACCGCCCGGGGGGTGAAGTCCCCCAGATTGCCGATGGGTGTTGCCACCAAATATAAAATACCAGCCATATTCAGACCTCCTGTGTGCGAAAATAAATGACGTCCAACTCTGCCGTGGGTGCGCCGCTGTCCGTTTTCAAAATCAGGGGCGGCTCAAGGGATAGCCCCGGTTTTCCGCCCCGGCAGCCCTCTATTAAAAAAAGAGAGGGAGCATCTCCCGCCCGGTTCTGGACGAACCGCAGCCGCTTTGGCTCCATGGCGGCGGCCCGGAGCGCACAAATCACGTCCGCCAGCCGCTCCGGCTTGTGCACAAGGCAAAGGCTGCCGCCCCAGCGCAGAAGATACGCTGCCACGCCGCAGATGTCCGTCAGGGTGGCCGCAGTCTCCGACCGGGCTGTTCGGCGGGCGGAATCGGCGGCGATTTTTCCGCTGAAGGGCGGATAGTAGGGCGGATTGCAGACAACAAGGTCAAAGCTGCCGGTTACAAAATGCTGCCGTGTCTGCCGCAGATCGGCGCACAAAAAGGAGAGGTGGTCCGTCAGGCCGTTTTCCTCGGCGGCCTGCTCCGCCAAAGCGATGGCCGCCGGTTGAATATCCATACCGGTGACCTGAAGCGCACGCTGCCGCTGAAGCAGCAGCAGCGCCAGAAGCCCGGTGCCGCAGCCAAGGTCACAGACCCGGAGGCCGGGGCGCAGCCGCGGCAGGGAGGAGAGCAGAAAGGAGTCCGTACTGGGGCGGAACAGGCTGTCCTCCCAGACGAAGCGGAACCCGCCGGGGCAAAGTTGTTCCCAATGCACCATAAAGCGGCCTCCTCCCCTGAAAATCGATTCCTATTATATATGGAAGCCGCCCCGGGCGCAAGCCCCGAAAAAGGACAACAAAAAACCGTCTCAGGATGGGGCCTGAGACGGTTTTTATGTATCCCTGAATTATTCCTCGGGGACGATGGCGCTGTTGGGGCAGGTGTCGCTGCAGGAACCGCAGTCCAAGCAAGCGGCAGCGTCGATCACGTACTGATCATCGCCCTGGCTGATAGCACCGGCGGGGCAAACGTCCGCGCAGGAACCGCAGCTGACGCAAGCAGAAGTAATCTTATAAGCCATGAGAATACACCTCCATTTGAATGTGCCTTCATTGTATCATACAATTCAGAAAATGCAAGGGCGAATTGTTAAATTCTTACCAAAGAAAAGAAAACTGTGAAAATGTCACAAAAATGAGGGAAAATCTGGAAAAGACAAGACTTTTCGACAGTTAGAGTAATTAAACTATCAAGCCGCTTATTCTGGAAAGCGCCGTTCACAAACTGTTTACAGATTTGGTCAAAGAAAGTCAAAAATACCTATTGACAATTTGCGGGTTCGTGCTATACTACAATCAAACGAAAGGTTAAAGAAAGTCAAAGTCAAAAAATGATAAATAGAAAGGAGATGTCCCCATGGGGATTACAGATCTGATCGCAAGCTTCTTGCAGGACAGCCTGGAGACGGCGGAGGACGGTGTGCTGGAGGTTCAGCGCAGCGACCTTGCCCAGCGGTTCAACTGCGTACCAAGCCAGATCAACTATGTGATGTCCACCCGGTTTTCGCCGGAGCGGGGTTACATCGTGGAGAGCCGCCGGGGCGGCAACGGTTACATTCGCATCACCCGTGTGCGGGTGGATCGCCAGACGCTGATGATGCACGTCATCAACAGTCTGGGAGACAGCGTGGATCTGGCGTCGGCCAGAGCCATCCTCAGCAATCTGGTGCAGTCCGGTGCGCTGGAACACAGCGTGGGGCAGATGATCCTCACCGCTGTAGGCGACAAGGCACTGGGTCAGGTACCGCGAGAAAAGCGGGATGCCGTCAGGGCAGATATTCTGAAACAGGTGCTGATCCTGCAGGTGTAGAACCTGAGCGGGCCGGTGTTCCCTTGAAAATAACACCACAATGCAGTCAATTTAAAAATTTATATACAGTTTATGGGAGGAATTGATTATGAAATGCGAAAATTGCGGCAAGAATGAAGTCAGCTTTGTATATCGCAGCAGTATCAACGGCAAGACGGAAGAGCATCATCTCTGTCAGGCGTGCGCGGAGAAGCTGGGTTACACCCAGAAGCTCTTCGCAAGAAGACCGTCCATGGTGGACAGCTTCTTCGGAAGCGATGATTTCTTCAGCGATTTCTTCAGTCCCATGCCGTCTCTGCTGGGCCGGATGAACCGGATGCTGGAAAACCCCTTCGACGATTTCTTTGATACCATGCCTGCCCTCAGCGCAGCGCCGGTGCAGGCGGAAGCCAAGGAGGAGAAGAAGGATGACCTCATGAGCCATGAGGAACAGAGCCGCTTCTCCTATCTGCGCCAGCTGAACGCGCTGAAGCTGGAGCAGAAGAAGGCCATCCATGAGGAGAACTTCGAGCGGGCCGCGCAGCTGCGGGACGAGATCCACAAGCTGGAGGAGGCTCACAAGGAAGCCAGGGAGTCCAGAAAGGACAGCCGGGAAAGTGCGTAACGCGCAGCCCCAACTACAGACACCCCAGAATAAAAGAGGTATTGAATGATGAATGAAAATAAATTTACTCCCACTGCGGAGGAAGCCCTGCGGCTTGCACAAGAGGCCGCAGGCGAATTGGGCCACGGCTATGTGGGAACCGAACACCTGCTGCTGGGCCTGATGCGGGAAGATGAGGGCCTTGCCCACACCGTGTTGACGGAAGCGGGGCTGACAGACGACCTGCTGACAGAAATGGTTCGGAAAAGCGTCGGCTCCGGGCTGCCCGGCAGCAATCCGGCGCAGGGTCTGACCCCCAGAGCCAAGCGCGTGGTGGAGATCGCCATGGAGGATTCCATCCGGGGAGGCTACGCCTATATCGGCACGGAACACCTGCTGGCCGGAATTCTCCGGGAGGGCAACAACATGGCCGTCCGCATCCTGCGGTCTGCCGGTGTGGATGCCCACCAGCTCTACACCGCTTTGATGAAAAAGCTCAGCGCAGCGCCGCGGGCGCAGGCTGCGGATCACGGCCGCGCTCCCGCCGGGTCCCCGAAGGAGGACGGCAAGAGCGGCAAGACGCTGGCAGAGTTTACCCGTGATCTGACGGCCGACGCCCGCACCGGCAAGCTGGATCCTGTCATCGGCCGGGACGATGAGATCCAGCGGGTCATTCAGATCCTGTCCCGCCGCACCAAGAACAACCCCTGCCTCATCGGCGAACCCGGTGTGGGCAAGACGGCCATTGCCGAGGGACTGGCCCGGAAGATCGCCATGGGCGACGTGCCGGAGAACCTGCTGGACAAGAAGCTCCTGTCTCTGGATCTTTCCGGCATGGTGGCCGGCACCAAGTACCGGGGCGAATTTGAGGAGCGCATCAAGAAGGTGATGCAGGAGGTCCAGAAGGACGGCAACATCATCCTCTTCATTGATGAGATCCACACCATTGTCGGCGCAGGCTCCGCTGAGGGCGCCGTGGATGCCGCCAACATTATCAAGCCCGCATTGGGCCGGGGCGAGATCCAGATCATCGGCGCCACCACGCTGAACGAATACCGCAAGTATATCGAAAAGGACGCCGCGCTGGAGCGCCGGTTCCAGCCGGTAACGGTAGGGGAGCCGACACAGGAAGCGTCTTTGGAGATCCTGAAGGGACTACGCGAAAAGTACGAGCAGCACCACAAGCTGCATATCACCGATGAAGCGCTGCAAGCCGCTGTGGAGCTGTCTGCCCGGTATATCAACGACCGCTTTCTGCCCGACAAGGCTATCGACCTGATGGACGAGGCTGCCAGCCGGGTGCGGATGGAGCAGGAGGAGCCTTCCGAGGAGCTGAAGAGCCTGGAGGAGAAGATCAACGCCCTTGCCAAAGACAAGGACGCCGCCATTGCCGCTCAGGACTTTGAAAAAGCCGCACAGCTGCGGGATATTGAAAAGGACTATAAGGAGCAGGTGGAGATCGAGCGGGATAAGCGCCGCAAGAGCAATCAGGAGCACCGGGACGTCAACGCCGAAGACATCGCCGCCGTGGTGTCCGGTTGGACCGGCATCCCCGTCACCCGTCTGACGGAGGACGAGGGACAGCGCCTGCTGCACATGGAGGATACCCTGCATAAGCGCGTGGTGGGGCAGGACGAGGCCGTAAAGGCTGTGGCCCGCGCCATCCGCCGGGGTCGTGTGGGTCTGAAGGATCCCAAGCGCCCCATTGGCAGCTTCCTGTTCCTCGGCCCTACCGGCGTAGGCAAGACGGAGCTGTGCAAGTCTCTGGCAGAAGCCATGTTCGGCGATGAGAACGCCATGATCCGAATCGATATGTCCGAATACATGGAGCGGCACACAGTATCCCGCCTGATCGGTTCTCCTCCCGGATATGTGGGTCACGATGAAGGCGGCCAGCTGACGGAAAAGGTGCGCCGTAAGCCCTATTCCGTGGTGCTGTTCGACGAAATCGAAAAGGCCCACGAGGATGTGTGGAACATCATGCTGCAAATTCTGGACGACGGCCGGATCACCGATTCTCAGGGCCGCACGGTGGACTTCAAGAACACCGTCATCGTCATGACCAGCAACATCGGCGCCAAGGCGCTGACCGCCGCCGGGGCTAAGCTGGGCTTCGATGCCAGCGACAAGAAGGCGGAGGCGGATGCCGATAAGGCCTATGAGCAGGCCAAAACCACCGTCATGGCGGAGCTGCGCCAGACCTTCCGCCCTGAATTTCTGAACCGTATCGACGACATCATCGTGTTCCGCGCCTTGACGGAGCAGGATATCGAGGAGGTCGCCCGCCGGATGCTCAAGACGGTAGCTGACCGCATGGAGACCATGGGCATCCATCTGGATGCCGGGGACGCCGCAGTGAAGGAGCTGGCCAAGGAAGGCTTTGATCCCAAGTACGGCGCGCGGCCTCTGCGCCGGGCCATCCAGAGCAAGGTGGAGGACGCCGTGGCCGAGAAGCTGCTGGACGGCACCCTCAAGGAAGGCGATACCGCCAAACTGGCCGTGGAGGATGAGAAACTGGTGGTTACCAAATAACCGCCAATCAATCGGCAGACAAAAAAATTCCGGAGAGCTGCGGCTCTCCGGAATTTTTGCTGTCAATCGCACATCATTCTGCTCCAAAAGCTGCGGGACGCCATTCATGAGATCGTGGGCAAGCTTCCCGGCAGAGCCAAGCGGCAGGCGGCATTTGAAGCGGCTTCCCGGCAGGCAAAGACCTTGCAAGCCGAGGGCGGCAATGATACAATGGGCGCAACGAGATATTCTGCCAAGGGGAAATATTGGCGGCCCAATTTGACGCAGAATGAATGGACACTGCTGAACCGGCACATGGAGCAGGAAATCACGGATTCCACCCACACGCTGGATGAAGCTACGCAATGGGCCTATGCAAGCGAAAAGGGCAATCAGGTCTTTGCAATTTACGGCATCGGAGATGGCACGGAAGCAACTCCGCTGTATGCAAGCGGTGGTAAAACTGCAATGGCAGATTATCAGGCATTTATGGATGCCGGAAAGAGGCTTGATTATGGCACTGACGGAAACACAGAATCTCTTACTGGATTGTTTAAAACACTTCGGCGTAAGCAAGGGCAAAGCAATGGTGGTATTTCTGTTGCTGAAAAAGGAAAATCAGCAAATGGATATGATCGAGTATCTGCTGTCCAAGGAGAAGGTAACGGACGAGGAAGCGCTGGACATGGCCCGCAGGCTGGCAGCAAAGTAAATAACCGCTATTCATTAAAAAGTGTTCCTGCGGTTCATCCCGAATCTAATGATTGGCGACCGGGTGCAACCTTTGCCGAGGTAAAAGCGGCTCATCCGACACTGTTTGAGTTGGCTGCTGATGAAGCGGATACACGGAACCCCACCCAGATTACCGGCACAGTTAAGAGTTACCGGAAAATTTACGATGCCCTTGAAGCGGAGGGATTTGACGGGACAATTCTTGACGCAAGCTCCGGTTTGGGTTACGGAACCAGAGCCGGACGGGAAGAGTATGGTTTTCGTGTGGATGATATCGAGCCGTTCCCGGATTCTAAGTATCAGCCAAAGTATACCGACTATTCTACCTTGGACAAGACTTACGATGTCATCATCAGCAATGCAGTCCTCAATGTTATCCCCCAAGACCTGCGGGATGCTATGGTAGTGAAGATCGGTGAAATGCTGAACCCCGGCGGGCGGGCGTTCATCAACGTGCGCGGGACGGATGTAAAGAACGCCGGAAGCAAGGTTGCTATCAATGACGATCTGATGGAGTATTTTATCTCCAACACCGGCAGCTATCAGAAGGGCTTCACGTCCAGGGAGCTGGTTGCTTACCTCAAGGATGCCCTTGGCGACGGATTTACCGTAGAACCGACCAAAAAATTTGGCGCCGTCAGCGCCATTGTAACCCGTGATGCGGATGGCGGCAAAGTTTCGGAATTGGCGCAGTTCCTATCGTTGAAAGGCACGGAGAACGCGCAGGAGATCGCGGCGCTGAAACGGGAAAACGAGAGCCTGAAAGAGCGGGTTGAGTATTGGAAGGGCCAGACCAGACGGTCTCAGGGCGTGACCACCGACCGGAAATCCGTTCAGAAGGCGGCGGATGCGCTGGTAAAGGACTACGGCGCGGAGATCAGCGGCAGCGACATTGCCGGAGACCTGCAAAGCCTGTATGACTTCAATCCCCGAATTTGTCAATGGTAACGTTTTCGCAGAACTCTGTTTTCAGCGCCTGAAGCCGGGCGAAGATCTCCGTCTGGCAGTGCGCCTGCTGAAGCGCAGGTTCTGTCCACGTCTCCACCAGCAGCAGGGTGTCGGGGTCCTGCGCGTCGAAAAAGTAATCATACTTGACATTGCCGGCCTCGCTGTTGGAATGGGCGCGGACGCCCAGCGCAGAGATGGCCTTGAAGAATTCCTCCCGCTTTCCGGGCTTGCAGTGATAGGTGACGTTCCAGGTTAACATAACTCTTCCTCCGATTATATTTTTGAAAGTCTAAATCAGCGCCTGCATATCCGCTGGGATCGGCGCTGTAAAATGCAGAAGCTCCCCGGTGACGGGATGCGTCATGGTCAGCGTATAGGAATGCAGGGCGGGACGGAGGATCAGACCGGGATCCTCCGTGCCGTACAACCAGTCCCCGGCCAGCGGATGGCCAATGGATGCCATGTGTACCCGCAGCTGATGGGTGCGGCCGGTTTCCGGCAGGAGCTTTACAAAGGACAGCCCATTCCGGGAGGACAGCACCTCATAATGGCTGACGGCGTACTGGCCGTCAGGCCGCACCACCCGGCGGATAGCAGAGGTTTCGTCCCGGCCAATGGGGGCGTCGATGGTGCCGGAAGGCGGCGCCGGGCAGCCGATACAAACCGCCCGGTACTCCCGGCGGAAGCCCTCCGAATGGAGCGTCCGCCGCAGCCGGTCATGGACGTAGCCACTTTTGGCCACCACCATCAGGCCGGTGGTTCCCTTGTCCAGCCGGTTTACCACATGAAAGATGAAATCCGCGCCCCGCTGCCATGCCAGCGCCCCCGCCACTGTGGGGGTGTCCGGCAGGAAATTTGAGGCGTGGGCCGTCATGCCTGCGGGCTTGTTGAGAACCATCAGGTGGGCGTCCTCATAGACGATGGGCAGAGGCCAGTTGCCCGGTGTGGGCAGTACCTTCGGGGGGCGCAGATCGTCAGACCGCACCGCCACCACATCGCCGGTATGCACCGGGTCAACCGTCCGGGCGTGGACGCCGTTGACGGTGATGCCGTTTTCGGCGCGGGTCAGCCGAGCTACGGCATGGGTGGAGAAGTGGAGCTTTGCTTTCAGAATGTGCCGGACGCAGACGCCGTCCTCCTCCGCCGGTACGGTGTAAGTGATGACTTCCATCAATTCTGCGCCAGAAAAGCCTGTAGAGAATCCAGCGCCGTTTGGGCGTCGCCGGTGCCGAGGTCATAGACTGCCTGCAATTTTTCGGCATGGCGTTCCAGCCGCCCGATCTCAATGGGTTGGCTGGGATGCAGCACCCATGCCTTGCCCTGCTGCTCCCAGTTGAGAAGCTCTTTCAGGGAGTTGTTGTAAACGCTGTGGCGTTCCTTCAGCTGTTCCATGAAGGCGGGATAGTGCTTGTAGCAAAGTTCAATGGGCTTGGGGTTCATGGGCTTTTTGACATAGCTCTTGTCGCGGGTCAGGATTACGGCCACACGGTCAAAGCCCAGCCGCTCCGCGGCCTTGAAAGGAACGGAATCCGCTACGCCGCCGTCCAGATACAGCTTGCCGTCAATGTTTACCGGCTTGGAGACGAAGGGCATGGAGGCGGAGGCACGGATGGCGTCCATCTGCGCCATGGAGTGTTCCAGACGGATGTATTCCGGCTTGCCGGTTTCCAGATTGGTTACCACCACCCAGAAGGGGACGCCGGAAGCGTCAAAGGTGTCGCCGTCAAAGGGATCCAGCTCTCTGGGAACCTTGTCGTAGGCATATGCCGTATTGATGATGTTGCCGCTTTTCAGCAGGGGGATCAGGCCCATGTAATGATGGTCGGCATTGAAACGCTTGTTGTAGCGGATCACCCGTCCCGGCTGCCGGGAGAGGTAATTCACGCCGAAGGCGGCCCCGGCGGACACGCCGATGATGCCGTCGAACTGGATCCCGGCGTTGTAGAAAACGTCTAAGGCCCCGGCGGTATACATTCCCCGCATGGCTCCACCTTCCAAAACAAGACAGGTTTTCATAGCTTAGCCTCCTATCGGCACTTGCCGGTTTCAAAAAATTAGTATATAGTATATCACGGAAAAAACAAAACGGCAATCTCGGATTGTCGGAAAAGGAGAACCGCTATGCTTTTATCCGCGGAGCATCTGTCCATCAACTTTGGCAGCCGCCAGCTGTTGGAGGATGTGAATTTTTATCTGAACGAGGGGGACAAGGTAGGCGTCATCGGCATCAACGGCACCGGCAAGTCCACCTTTTTGAAGGTCCTGGCCGGGAAATTAGAGGCTGACGCCGGAACGATTTCCCGGAATCCCAATGTACAGGTAAGCCTGCTGGAGCAGAATCCCCCCATGGAGGATGACGCCACCGTTTTGGAGCAGGTATTCCTGCATTTCCCCAAGGAATTCCGGGAGCTGAACGAATATGAGGCCAAGTCCATGCTCAACAAGCTGGGCCTGCCGGACTATGAGCAGAAGGTGGGGACCCTCTCCGGCGGACAGCGGAAGCGGGTGGCGCTGGCGGCGGCGCTGATCCACCCGGCGGATGTGCTGGTGCTGGACGAACCCACCAACCATCTGGACGCGGAAATGACCGCGTGGCTGGAGGACTGGCTCCGCCGTTTCAAGGGCGGACTGGTGATGGTGACCCATGACCGCTATTTTCTGGAGCGGGTGGTGAACCACATCACGGAGCTGAGCCGGGGCAAGCTGTATCATTACGAGGCCAACTATTCCAAATATCTGGAGCTGAAGGCCCAGCGGGCGGAGATGGCGGAGGCCAGCGAGCGGAAGCGGCAGTCCATCCTGCGGACGGAGCGGGAGTGGATCATGCGGGGCTGCCGGGCCCGGACCACCAAGAGCCGAGACCGTATCGAGCGGTACGAGGCGCTGAAAAATCAGGACGCCCCGGAGACGGACGATACAGTGCAGATGGCTGCGGCGTCCAGCCGCCTTGGCAAAAAGCTCATTGAGCTGCATGATGTCAGCAAGTCCTACGAGGGCCGAACCGTCATCCGGGACTTTTCCTACAATCTGCTGCGGAATGACCGCATCGGCATTGTGGGACACAACGGCGCCGGAAAATCCACGCTGCTGCGGCTGTTTGCCGGGGAGCTGTCCCCGGACAGCGGCACGGTGGACATCGGCACTACTGTGAAGATCGGCCACTTTTCTCAGGAGGGCCGGGAGCTGGATCTGAACCAGCGTGTCTACGATTTTATCCATGACATCGGCGACGAGGTCCGCACCGACGAGGGTACCTTCACCGCCAAGGCCATGATGGAGCGGTTCCTGTTCCCCAGCGATTTGCAGTCAGTCCCCATCGGACGGCTCAGCGGCGGAGAACGGCGGCGGCTGTACCTGCTGTCCATTCTGATGGAAGCCCCCAACGTCCTGCTGCTGGACGAGCCCACCAATGATCTGGACGTGATGACCCTTTCCATTCTGGAGGACTATTTGCAGGGCTTCCCGGGCCCCATCCTTATCGTGTCCCATGACCGTTTCCTGCTGGACAAGCTGGCGGAGCAGGTCTTTGAGGTGCGGGACGGCGAGGTGCTGCGTTACAGCGGCAACTGGTCCGACTGGAAGGCCAAGCGGAAAGAGGAAGAAGCGCCCGCCAAGGCGGAAAAGCCCAAGGCGGCTCAGGAGCGGCCCCGGGAGCGGAAATTGAAATTCTCTTTCAAGGAGCAGCGGGAGTTCGAGACCATCGACGAGGATCTGGCCGCGTTGGAGCAGCAGATCCGGGAGTGCGAGGAAGCCCAGGGGGCCTGCGGCAGCGATTATGTGAAGCTTCAGAAATTGCAGGCTAAACAGGCGGAGCTGGAAGCCGCTCTGGAGGAAAAAACAGAGCGGTGGATGTATCTCACAGAGCTGAAGGAGAAAATCGACGCGCAGTAATCGGCGTTTTGGGGCAGAATGAAAAAAGTGGTGAAAAATTTCACGAATTGGGTTGCCGCGCAGGCGGAGAGCCTGTATAATGGTATTTAGAAACCGTTAGGGAAACGGAGGGAACGCACAGTGAAGCATACCCGCTCATACCAGTATATTCTGCCCGGAACCATCGTTTTTTCCATCTTTTTAATGCTGATCGGCATCTGCATCGGCGATGCCTCGGAGATTCTGCCGGGGCTTTGGAAAATCGTGACCATGCAGGATCTGCTCATCACGGATTATATCGACATTGCGGGCCCGGCCGCGGCGTTTGTCAACGCGGGGCTTGTGACCATCATCTCCATCTGCCTCATCTGGCTTGCCAAGGACCCCTTTAACGGCTTCACCATTGTGGAGATGGGACTGATGGCGGGCTTTTCCCTGTTCGGCAAGAATCTTTTTAATATCTGGCCCATCATTTTGGGAACGTGGCTGTACGCTCGGTATCAGCGGGAGCCGTTTTCCAAATACGCCTCCGTGGCGCTGCTTTCTACATCCCTTGCGCCGCTGGTGAGCTATATGGCGCTGGGCAGCGTTCATGCCAGTATCCCGCTGGGGGTGCTGACCGGCGTGGCCGTGGGCTTTCTGCTGCCCAGCCTTTCGGCCTACACCTATAAAATTCAAAACGGCATGAACCTTTACAACATGGGCTTTGCCTGCGGACTGTTCGCCATGATGGTGGTGCCGATTCTCACGGCCTTCGGCGATAAGCCGGACTCCGCGCTCTACTGGTCCACGGGGCACAACGCGGAGCTGGTGACAGTGCTCACCGTGCTGTGCACGGCGTTTATTCTGGTGGGCTTTTTTGGCAGCGGCGTACCGTCATGGGCCGTGTGGGCCGGCTACCGGCGGCTTCTGACCACCACCGGCCGGGCCCCCAGCGATTATCTGCGTATGTTCGGCACCGGGCCGGTGCTGGTGAACATCGGCGTCAACGGTCTCATCGGTATGGCGTATATCCTGCTCATCGGCGGTGACCTCAACGGCCCGACCTTGGGCGGTATCTTCACCATCATGGGCTTTTCCGCCTTCGGCAAGCATCCCCGGAACATCATTCCGGTGATGGTCGGAGTCTGGCTGGGGGCCTACGGAATGCACTATGAGCCGAATTACCCGGCCTTACAGTTGGCGGGCCTCTTCGGAACAACGCTGGCTCCCATTTCCGGCCACTTCGGCGCGCCCTTCGGCGTGCTGGCGGGCTTTATCCATTCGGCGCTGGTGCTGCAGACCGGCGGCCCTGTGGCGGGGCTGAACCTTTATAACAACGGCTTTTCCGGCGGCCTCATCGCCATTGTGCTCTACCCCACGCTGACAGCTATCGTCCGTCACCGCCGGCCCAAGATGCGGGACGCCGATTACTTCGACCTGTTCGGCGAGCAGGCGCCCATCAATATGTCCTATTGGCATACCCATAAGCCGGAAACGGATGAAAAGACCCATTTGCAGGAGAAGCCTGATACAAAAATGCCGGAGGATGAGCCGGATGCCACGGACCTGCGCAGCGCGGATGACCTGCTGCCGGGAGAAAAACAGGAATAAACGCTGTTGCGGTTTTTTGAAATGTGTGGCATAATGCTCTTTACACCTTATAGCATAGCTTTGAGTATTGCTTTGACGGAGAAAGGCGGAACTTGAAAACATGACTCCCAAGAAGATCGCTCTGCTGACAGATTCCAGCGCCGATTTGCGCTGGGAGACTGCGGAGGAAAATAATATCTTTTTTGTCCCGCTGCGGATTTTGTGTCGGGACGGAGAATATTTAGACGGTGTGGACATCCGGGGAACGGATGTGTACCAGCGGCTTCACGCGGGAGAGCTGCCGCAGACCTCGTTGCCCCGGGTGGAGGATTTTGCGGCAAAACTCCACGAGATTTTTGAAAAGGGCTATGACGGTGTCATTGCGGTCATGCTCTCCAGCGGCCTTTCCGGCACGTATAATCTGGCGCGGCTGGTGGCGGAGGAGTGCAAGGAGCAGGGCCGCGCCATGGCGGCCTTTGATTCTCTCAGCGGCTCTCTGGGCCTTGGCATGACGGTTTTGCAGCTTGCAGAGGACATCAAGAACGGCATGGGCTGGGAGGAGCTGACGCAGCACCGCGCACCGCAGCTCATTGCCAACACCTATCCGTTCTTCACGCTGGATACGCTGGAATATCTGCAAAAGGGCGGGCGTATCGGCAAGGTAACGGCCATGGCCGGTACCATGCTCCAGATCAAGCCCATCCTTACCTTTGCGGAGGACGGACAGCTCCAGTCCATCGCCAAGGTCCGGGGACACCAGCAGGTCATGAAAAAGCTGGCGGAGCTGGTGCAAAACCGCAAGGGAGCGCACCGGCGCTTCAATCTGGCGGTAGCCAACGGCGGCTCACCGGAGGAAATGGAAAAGCTCCGGGAACAGGTGGCGTCGCTGCTGCCCGGTTGGGAGCATTTTTGGGACGGGGAGATCGACGGAACTCTCAGCGTTTACATCGGGGACGGTGTGCTGGGCGCCGCCGTTCAGGTTTTGGACTGACAAGTGAAATACGAGCAGCACCCCGCCGGGTAATCCGGGCGGGGTGTCTTTATAACAAAGACAGAATGCGGCGAAAATGCTTGCAAAGCCATCGGCGGTGTGATACCATGATTTCAATAGGCCCACATGGCGGGCCATGGAACAGAAACAGAAAATGGGAGGAACGGATATGCTGGATATTTTTGACATTCTGGGCCCCATTATGATCGGCCCCTCCAGCTCTCACACGGCAGGGGCCGTGCGAATCGGCAGGATGGCCCGGACATTGCTGGGAGAAAAGCCGGTAAAGGCGGACATCGGTCTATACGGCTCCTTTGCCGAGACCGGAAAGGGCCACGGCACGGACCGCGCGCTGGTGGCGGGCCTTTTGGGAATGCGGCCCGACGATCTTCGCATCCCGGAGAGCTTCACCGTGGCGGCGGAGGAAGGGCTGACCTTTACGATTCACCCTGTTGAGCTGCGGGAGGCGCACCCCAACACGGCGGTGCTGACCGTGGAGGGCATCAGCGGGAAAAAGACCTGCGTGCAGGCAGTCTCCATCGGCGGCGGACGCATTCGGGTGGACAAGCTGGACGGTGTGGCGGTGAATTTCACCGGCGCGTTCAATACCCTCATTGTCCGGCACATGGATGTGCCGGGTGAGCTGGCGACGCTGACCCGGGAGATTTCCAACGCGGATATCAACATCGCCAACATGAGCCTTGTGCGGGACCGCCGGGGCGGCAGCGTGATGACGATTTTTGAGATCGACCAGCCGGTACCGGCGGGTGTTATTGAAAAGCTGAAGGAAGTGCCCCACGTGATCGGCGTGGTGTACTACGAAAAGGAGGGCGACTGAGATGGCCTTGGATTCCATGCAGGAAATTTTTGAAAGAGCGGAGGCCGAAGCCATCCCCTTCTGGCGGGTGGTGCTGGAGACCGATATGGAGGAGCGGCAGGTCACGGAGGCGCAGTCCTGGGAGAAAATGCGCCAGACGTGGGAGGCCATGCTGGAATCTGCTGTGAGCTATCGGGCGGAGCAGCGCTCCCGCAGCGGCCTTGTGGGCGGCGACGGTGCGCGGATGCGGGCGTATGCCGCCTCCGGCAAGGCATACAGCGGCGATTATGTGCAGGAGGTCATTGCCACGGCCCTCAGCGTGGGGGAGTGCAACGCCTGCATGAGAAAAATCGTGGCGGCGCCTACGGCGGGCGCCTGCGGCGTGCTGCCGGCGGTGCTGGTGCCGCTGTATCAGGCCGGGAAGGCCACAGAGGAGGAAATCCTGAAGGCGCTGTATACCGCCTCCGGCATCGGCGCGGTCATCAGCTTCCGGGCCTGCATTGCCGGTGCGGCCGGCGGCTGTCAGGCGGAGATCGGCTCCGCCTCCGCCATGGCGGCAGGGGCGCTGGCCTCTCTCCGGGGCGGCGACTGCAAGCAGATCGGCCATGCCGCGGCCATGGCACTGAAGAATTTGATGGGCCTTGTGTGCGACCCGGTGGCGGGACTGGTGGAGGTCCCCTGCGTGAAGCGGAATGTGGTGGGCGCGGTCAACGCGGTGAGCTGCGCGGATATGGCGCTGGCCGGTATCGAGAGCCGCATCCCGGTGGACGAAGTTATTGACTGCATGGGTGAGGTAGGTACCCGGATGCCTATGGAGCTGCGGGAAACGGCGCTGGGCGGTCTTGCCGCTACCCCCACGGGCAAGGCCATCAAGGAGCGGATGGAGCAGGAGAATTGACTGCGGAATCGCCGTATCAGTAAATAAAAAAAGGTCCCCGGAACGCATCGCGTTCCGGGGACCTTTTTGCTCCTATGTAATGTTCAGTTCAGACCCAGCACGGCGCGGCCGCTTTCGCTCCAATAGCTTGCAAGCTGCTCGTAGCTGAAGTGGAACTCCTGCGGCCCGGCGGCATAGCTGGCCAGCTCGTAGGCGGAGAAGATGATGGTCATGCCCTCTGCGTCAAAGGATACGGCGTAATCGCTGGCCCATTTTTCCATGACCTCACGGTAATTTTCCCAATAGATGTCGGAGAGGGAGAGACCAGCGTAGTTGGGGTCGGACTGGAAGCGCTCCACGGCCTGTACCTCAATCATGTCCGCCACAGCCAGTGTGAAGGCCTGCGGGTCCTCGGCCAGCTCGGGAATGGCGAGGAAAATACCGCTGTCCAGATCAAAGTTCCAACTGAAATACACAGTGTTGGGGTGCGCGCCGCCCAGATAGCTGTAGTAGTCGGCGGCAATGCTGATAAGGGAGCCGGTGCGGTAGCAGGTGTAGGTCAGCTCCTCGGAAAGCGGGGCCATACTGTCGCCGGTGAACAGCTCCGGGTCCTCCTGATACATCATTTTGGTGTCGGCAATGCTTTCCTCCACGGATTCGGATTCTCGCCACTGGTCAAAGCTCTCGTTAAAGGTATTCATGCGGCTCACAGCGGCCTCCTGCGCGGGTGTTGCGGGGGTCTCGATGGGCTGGCCGTTTACGTAGGCCTGAAGATGGGGGAGCTGGAAGGAAATGTGCATCAGCTTTGTGCCATCCTCCGCCAAAATGTCCTGCTCGTAGGGGTCTGTTGTCACCTCGTAGGTGATGTCCTCCGTGTCCGCAACGGCGGGGGGCGTCGGCTCCTCCGGGGTGGGCAGCGTTGTCGCACCGCAGGCGGTCAGGCCCAATACAAGGCACAGGGTAAGCGTCAGAATACCGAATTTTTTCATGAGAAACTCCTTTCAGGGACGGTTCAGAGCATCCGGGCGGTCTCCCGCCACAGTGCGCCGCCAACGGCGGCGCGAAGCTCCGGGTAGGCAAGGGTGTAGAGGTTCGCAGCGCGGGCCTCAAGAGCGAACAGCCGCTGCGCTGCAGCGTCCAGCGTCCGCACGGCGGCGGGCTTTGTGAGAACCGGCAGACGCGCGGTTTCCCGCATCCGGCCCAGCAGCGCCCGGCCCCGGCTGTTGGCGGCCAGCACCCGGAGATAGGGCACATGGGCGGGGATGTCCGCCGGCGTCAGCCCCAGATAGGCCCAGAGGACCATCCGCCGCAGACGGGTGTAGGCGTACCGTTTTGTTTTGGCGGCGTCCAAAACGGCGGCAAGGGAGGCGGGCTCCCGGCTGGCCTTGTACAGCCGCTGGCCGATGCCCTCCCGGCCGGTATCCAGCACGTCAAACTCCGCCGCGCTCATGGAGCGGAGCCGGGATAGAATGGCCCGTTCACAGCCGGCGGCAAATACCGGGGCGCGGCCTGCGGCCTTTTCTTCCTCGTAAACGCGCCGCATGGCCGGGACCATGCGGGAGAGGGCGTCTGCCTCTGTGCCTTCCGCCAACAGGGTTCGGATGGCGGAGGCGGAGCAGCCCCCGGCCTCGGAAACGGCGGCGTCATGGGCGGCGCCGTGCCGGGGAACGGTGAAGACCTCCGCCTCGGAGCCGGTACGCAGCAGGGCGCGGCAGTATTCAATGCCAAGCGTATTGTTGGGCTGGGACAGCAGCGCGGCATCTACGGGAGATAACAGCGCGGAAACGGCTCGCTGCCGCGCGGCGGCAAAGCTGTCTCCCCGGGTAAGCTCCGCCTTTAAAAGCGGCGTTAGCTCCGGGCGCTCCAGCGCGTGAGCGCACCGCAGCAACGCGGCGCTGTCCCCGCATTCGCTGCCGAAGGCCAGCACGTCCAATAGCCCGGTGGCGGTCAGCGTTTCCACGCCGCCCCGCGCAAAGCCCTCGGCAGAGCTGACAGCCCATGGCAGGGGCAGCTCCAGCACGAGGTCCGCGCCGCTTTCCACAGCAGCCTCCGCCCGGGCGTACCGCCGCAGAAGGGCAAAGTCGCCCCGCTGCACAAAGTCCCCGCTCATGGCGCAGATCACGGCGGTATCCTCGCCGAAGCGCTGCCGCACAGCCTGCAGCAGATGCAGATGGCCATAGTGCAGGGGATTATATTCAGCTATGATACCAGCGGTTTTCACGTATGTCACCTCAAAGCGGTTACAAAAAAGCTAAATACGATATGCCCCTTCCGGGGCAGGCTTCACAAGAAGCTTGTGGGTTAAGGGTGGGCTTTACAAGTCTCCACTACATATGGTATTATAACGGTTGGACTGTACAAGATGTAGAGAGGGGAGAGAAAGCGCGAATGGGAAACGTCGTGTGGGAAAATCCGCTGCGCCGCATGGAACAGGCCGTAGACAAGGTGTCAAGGGATTACACCAGACAGATACGGTGGCACAAGAAGCACCTCCGAACTGTTTCAGCAAAGCTCACCGTGCCGGAGTACGAACTGTTCCGCGCCATGTGCACAGCGCGTCACACAACGCCATACGCCGTTCTGTGCAAGATGGTACGGGCCTACATCAATATGTCCGTTCAGGGCTTGCAGTCCCGCCGCTGAAATGGCAACGCCGCTTTTGAGATTGGCAATCATGCGGCCCCCTTCAAGTGGCCCCAATCGTACCGTCTTGGCAAGGGTCAAGATAAACGCCCCCGCCGCCGCGTCCGCTTCGCGTTCGCGTTCGGGCAAGTCCGTCTCGGCTTCGTGCGCCAGCGCCCGCCGCCGTGGCGGCCCTGCCCGCCCCCTTCGGGGCTGCGGTGGGGGCGCCCTTGCCCTGCGGCGGTAGTTCAGGGGCACACTTGAAAGGGGGACCTGAACATGATTTCAGCCAATCTAAGCAAAAGCGAACGGCGCGCCATCTACAAGCGGGACGGATACCGCTGTGCCCTCTGCGACAGCAATCGTGGACTGCAGATACACCACATCATGAAGCGCTCACAGGGCGGCTCCAACAGCCCGCATAACCTGATAACGCTGTGCTGGGTGTGCCACGCCATCGTCCATGGGACGCGTATGCCCGACTGCGCGGACTGGATGGGGCCTGTGGAAGTCCATGAAGCCTGCATTGAATACGTGGCGGATTACTATGCGCCTGACTGGTATCCGTGGGAAGAAGGGGGGCTTTAATGCCCCCTTATAAGCAACGAGTGGTGGCTCCCCCCGCGCTCGCTGCGGCTCGCTTTGCGCGTGGCGCGGCCCCCCCGCTGTGCTAAGCGGGCGCCGCTTTGGCTCCGTGGGCTGCGGCGCCCGCCGCCTGCGCGGCCCGCAAAGGTTGCGGGCCTTGCCCTCGCCGCCCCGCCATTTCAAGTGGGGGCGTGGTTGCGGGGCGGCTCGTTTAGGTTCCGCCGCCTGCGGGCGGCGGGGGTTTGGGATTATATTCAGCTATGATACCAGCGGTTTTCACGTATGTCACCTCAAAGCGGTTACAAAAAAGCTAAATACGAT
>ENA-ORCM01001397-ORCM01001397.1-human-gut-metagenome-genome-assembly--contig:-NODE-1397-length-20319-cov-7.562197_pt1 | contig 20319 bp, 17 predicted proteins | sample MGYA00242906_ERZ507928 | MGnify/ENA primary metagenome ERZ507928 (study PRJEB26167, sample SAMN06115497) | human gut metagenome | host: Homo sapiens | place: China:Shanxi | collected 2015-05-07...
AAAAGAAACAGCTGTCTTTGGAAGGTTGTGGTCTTTGCCATTATAGGAACCGCCATCCTTCACAAAGGTTTCTACGCGTCCTATCTATATGGACATGATACGATATTTGTTTCCCGGCAAAAGGCTGAAGATGGTCCCATGGCCGGGATCTACGGCCGCTATTCTGATGGTCACGAATATAATCTCCGGAATCAGTTGCTGCACACATATATTCCAGAGGGAAGCAAGCTTTTACTGGTCAGTAACAAAACTATTATGTACTTGCAGGGCGATTATGAGATCTGTAACTATTCTACCATCAGTACACCAACGATTGATGAGCAGCTATTTACTTATTGGAATCTGTTTCCGGATAAAATCCCGCAATATATTGTATGGGATCGGATTGCAGAAGGATACATTGCTACAGATTCCGAGGTGAATGCCCGCCTGGTGGAGAATGCAGAGTTACTGGCCGATGATGAAGGGCTGTTGATCTACAGACTTCCTGCCAATCCTTATTGATACTTTTCTCCCAAATATCTGAATGACTATTGACTTTTCCTTTTTTGTGCAGTAGTATTTGCATTGTAAGATGTAGTTTTGAAAACTACATATAAAAGTATTTCAGAATACGTGTTGTTATTTTGAATAGTAAATACTATTGTCGGATAAAATGATCTTAAATAGATTCGATTTGCAGACGGCAGCTGCTGTCGGGAAAAGGAGGAGTTATTATGCAGATTACCATAAGAGAGCCGGGAAGTGCCATTACCCATTTCATTGCCATGATGATGGCAGTGTTCGCAGCTGTGCCACTGTTAGTGAAAGCCGGTGTACAGTCCGGGCAGGAGAATTTCCTGGCCATGGCCATTTTCATGGGCAGCATGATCCTGTTATACGGTGCCAGCGCCACTTATCATTCCGTGGACCTCACCGGTAAAAGTCTCCGGGTCTTCCGGAAGCTGGATCATATGATGATCTTTGTATTGATCGCCGGTTCTTACACACCGGTGTGTCTCATTGTGTTGGGCGGTAAGCTGGGATATACGCTGCTGGCTCTTGTCTGGGGTATTGCCGCTGTCGGCATGATCGTAAAAGCCTGCTGGATCACCTGTCCCAAGTGGTTTTCCTCTGTGATCTACATTGCCATGGGCTGGGTATGTGTCCTGGTATTCGGGCCTCTGCTGAAAACTCTGTCCACGCCCGCTTTTCTCTGGCTGTTGGCCGGCGGCATCATCTACACCGTGGGCGGTGTCATCTATGCCCTGAAGCTGCCAATCTTCAATGCGAAACATAAGTTCTTCGGCTCCCACGAAGTGTTCCACCTCTTCGTCATGGGCGGAAGCGTATGTCATTTCATTTTCATGTATTTATATGTAGCATAGCTACGAGCCATGCAAAAATAGAGTGGAACACCTCGATGGGCGCTTGCGCACAAGCGAGGCTGGTTCACTCTATTTTTATACCGTGCGTCCCGCCTTATCGGACGCACTCCCAGAGCGGCAGAAGGCCCTCAGGCAGATATCGGTCTCCGAGTGTGAATTTTCTAAACCCGTGGATCAAGTATTTCTCATCCAAACGGGCACGGCTCCAGGCGACATCCATGTCGCCGGCCGCCTGTCGCAAACATCGTGTTTGTTCCACCCTGACTTTTTACCACAGGTTAAGAAAATATCAACACTCTCCGACAGACATCTGCCTGAGGGCGTTCTGTTTGTATTCAAAACGCCAATTTCTAAGAAAAAAATACAAAAACATAAGATTTTGCTATGTAAAAAGTCTCTATTTTCGCTACACAAGCAAAATAAAGAAATTCCGTACAAAAAATCCTGATTTCGGAACTTTTTTGTACGGAATTCGTTGTTTTGGGGCTTTTTACACCAAACTAACTTGCTATTTATTTTCGTTCTCCTTTTCTTCCGGATGGAAGTCTGCGAAGGTGGAGCGGTTTGTCAGTTTTCCAAACATCCAGGTGTAGATCCAGATGAGAAGAGGGATGGCCACGGTGGCTAGCAGGCAGGTGGCGAATAGCACGTGGCTGGCGGAGCTGTCGAAGATCGCCGCAAAAAGCGTCACGACATATAAAAGCACCAGCAGAATAATTCCAATGATCGCGAAGATCTGTTTGGAAGTCATTTTTGTTTTCTTGTTTTGTGTATTTTTATCCTGTGACATTTGTATTCCTTTCGTTATTCCCATTCATAATTCACAAAAGAGCGGAAGTGCCGGTGCGGTTCGTGGATCGTAAAAGCTGCGGGAGTGCCAGAACTGTCCGTGTGCCTCAGGGACTGCGGAACCGTCAGAGTTATTCGTGATTCTCAGAGGTCTCGGAACTGTGTTCCACATGTTCTTCGTTGGGTTCTGGAATCGTCATCAGTACCTTGATGATACGGTTCTGGTCGATACCCTGTACCTTCAAGTGAATACCGTTCTCCAGGGTAACTTCCTCACCATCCTCCGGCAGACGATCCAGACAGTCGATGATCAGACCGCCGATGGAGTCATAATCTTCACTGGTCAGATTTGTTCCAAGAACGTCGTTGATGTCATCCAGCTTCATGCTGCCTTCCACCAGATAAGTATCTTCTGACATCTTCTGGATCAGTTCTTCCTCGTCCTCATCGTATTCGTCACGGATCTCACCGACGATCTCTTCTAACAGATCCTCCAGAGTGATCATACCAACGGTAGCACCGTATTCATTCAATACGAAAGAGACATTGGTGGTCTTTTCCCGCATCTCATACATGAGGTCTGCGATTTTCTTGTACTCGTAAGTATAGTAAGCATCACGCAAAATGTTTCCCACATGGAAAGCACTCTGATCCTCCGTCAGGATAAAGTCCTTGATATTGATCAGACCGATAATATTGTCCTTGTCATCCTCATAGACCGGAAGCCTGGTATACATGGAATCCCGGAAAACTGCCAGGACATCGTCATAAGTAGCATCCAGACTGACCGTTACCATATTGATGCGTGGAATCATGATATCCTTGGCGTGGGCATCGGAAAAATCGAACACATTGTAGATCAGCTTGCGTTCCTCGGATTCGATGACACCGTCCTCATGACTGACGTCCACGTAGGTTTTCAGCTCGCTTTCAGTCATGGTGCTGGCTTTTTTGTTGGGATCGATATGTAACAGCTTCATGATACCGTGGGACAGCAGATCCACAATGAAGATGACCGGCGTGAGCACCTGCATCAGAAAATAGATTACATTGCAATATGTCAGGGCCAGCTTCTCAGAATACAGTATTGCCCAGGTCTTGGGCACGATTTCGCCGCAGAGCAGCACGACAATGGTCAGAACACCGGTTGCGATACCTACAGCCAGATTGATTCGCATAGCTAATGTTGTTGCCAGGGAAGATGCAGTCAGATTGACAATATTGTTGCCGATCAGAATGGTACTGATCATTTTACTGTAATTGTCCAGGACTTTGTTGACGCGTGCAGCACGTTTGCTGCCTTCCTCTTCCAGGGTACGCATCCGTACACGGTTGACCGGGGACAGCGCAGTCTCCGGATAGAAAAATCAGAATTACGATAGAAACAAGTTGTATGACACCAGAGGTATCCAAAAAAGTTCACTCCTTCTTAAATAATAGTAGTAGGCATAAGCCCCATTTATAAGTTATTAAGCAACAATATACAATAGGACAGGAATAGTTGTCAAGTTTTCCGAATGATTTGAATATACATTTTACATAGGAAAAAAGGAGGAGCAACATGGAAAAAAGAGGCGAGAGAAAAGAAGGGGTTCCGGTGCTTGCACTGGCAAAATGTCTGCTGGCATCCTATGTGCTGACACTGTTGCTTTTATGTCTGTTGGCACTTTTATTGTATAAATTGCATCTGACGGAAGGAATGGTGACCATTGCAATCTCTGCTATTTATGTCGTAACTACCTTTACGGCGGGATTTTTGGCAGGAAAAAAGATGGAGACGCAGAAGTTTCTTTGGGGAGCACTGCTAGGGGCAGCATATTTCGTGATACTGGCGGTGGTATCCGTATTGATCAAAACGCCGGAAACTGCATTGGGCAATTCCTTCTGGACCACAATGGTATTGTGTGTGGCCGGGGGGACACTGGGCGGTATGCTGGGGTAAAATACAGAAATGGACAGGAATTTAACGGTTTTTGAGAAAAAAAGCTTTTACAAATGCCAAATACATGATATAATGAGCAAAAATGAGTTGCGTGTCTGTATGTTTATATACACGCTGGCGTCTATAGGCGCTTTGAAATCATAAGGAGGCTATTTTTAATGAAGCATATTAAGACTTTAACAACCAGAGATTTAAAGGAATCTATGAAAAAGGGCGGCTGTGGTGAGTGCCAGACTTCCTGCCAGTCTGCATGTAAGACTTCCTGCACAGTAGGAAATCAGAGTTGTGAAAAGATTAAATAATCTAAGAAATTGAGAAGAGACTAACGTAAGCAGCGATTCAGGTCGCTGCTTATTCTCTGTTAATGTGTTTTAAGCAATAAGAAGTAGAAAGAAGAGGAATAAAACTGTGATACACCAGTATAAGAGCAACGGCTATAATATCGTTATGGATGTGAACAGTGGTTCCGTTCATGTCGTAGATGATATTGTGTATGATATGATCCCACTGGTAGAGCCTCTGGTGACAGAAGGCATCAAGGATGCGGACACCATCAAGGCTGCTGTACTGAATCTTGCGAATATCCCCTATCCCCAGGAAGAGATCACCGAAGCGGTGGACGAAGTTTTGGAGCTGGAGAAGGCAGGACAGCTGTTTGCTCCCGATATTTACGAGAATTATATTTTTGATTTTAAGAAGCGCCAGACTGTAGTCAAGGCACTGTGCCTGCACATTGCCCATGACTGTAACCTTGCCTGCAGATATTGTTTTGCGGAAGAGGGTGAGTACCACGGCAGAAGAGCGCTGATGAGTTTTGAGGTCGGAAAAAAGGCACTGGATTTCCTGGTAGCCAATTCCGGCAACCGCGTGAACCTGGAAGTGGATTTCTTCGGCGGCGAACCCCTGATGAACTGGGATGTGGTAAAGCAGCTGGTAGAATACGGCAGAAGCTTAGAGAAACCCAACAATAAAAAGTTCCGTTTTACCCTGACTACCAATGGTATCTTATTAAATGATGAGATCCTGGAGTTCGTGAATAAGGAAATGGGTAATATCGTGCTGAGTATCGATGGACGTAAGGAGATCAACGATAAGATGCGTCCTTTCCGCGGCGGGCAGGGCAGCTATGACATCATTGTTCCCAAGTTCCAAAAGGTAGCGGAGAGCAGAGACCAGATGAATTATTATGTGCGTGGTACATTTACCCACAATAATCTGGATTTCTCCAAGGACGTTCTGCATCTGGCAGATCTGGGATTCAAGCAGATCTCCGTGGAGCCCGTTGTGGCACAGCCTACGGATGATTATGCCATCAGAGAAGAAGATCTTCCGATCTTAAAGGAAGAATACGATAAACTGGCAGTAGAAATGATCAAGCGTAAGAAAGAGGGCAAGGCTTTCAATTTCTTCCACTTTATGATCGATCTGCAGGGCGGCCCCTGCGTAGCCAAGAGACTCTCCGGCTGCGGATCCGGCACTGAATATCTGGCGGTTACTCCCTGGGGAGACTTATATCCCTGCCACCAGTTCGTGGGTAACGAGAAGTTCCTCATGGGCAATGTGGATACCGGTGTGGTAAGAGATGATATCCGCGACGAGTTCAAATGCTGTAATGTCTATGCAAAGGACAAGTGTAAGAAGTGTTTTGCCAAGTTCTATTGCAGCGGCGGATGTGCTGCGAACTCCTATAATTTCCATGGCAATATCAATGATGCGTATGACATCGGCTGTGAGCTGCAGAGAAAGCGTATCGAATGTGCTATCATGCTGAAGGCTGCGGAAGCAGCAGAAGCTTCAGAAGAATAGAAAGGACAAAGGAAAGATGAAAAAAAGTAAAGCAATCATCATTCTGCTCTGCGCACTTCTGGTCCTGCTGGGTGTCGGCTATGTGGATCTTAATGGCGTAGATGCGGAAGGAACTGCCAGTGCTTCAGACATCAGTCTGGGACTGGATCTGGCCGGTGGTGTCAGCATCACTTATCAGGTGGTAGGCGATGAAGAGCCGGATGCAACGGATATGGCAGATACTATTGCCAAGCTGCAGAAGCGTGTTGAGAATTACAGTAAAGAGGCTATTGTATACCAGGAGGGTACCGATCGTATCAATATCGAGATCCCCGGTGTAACAGATGCCAACAAGATCCTGGAAGAACTGGGACGTCCCGGTTCCCTGTATTTCATTGCAGAGACAGACAAGGACGGCAATGCGAACTACTCTATGCAGGCAGTGACCGATGCACAGGGCAATGCAAGCTATGCATACGCTTTGAACAAGACCATCGATGAACTGAAGGCAGATGGATCCATCATGCTGGAGGGTACGGATGTCAAGAATGCTACCGCAGGCTCTATCAAGGATCAGACGATGGGCAATTCCACCTATGCGGTAGACCTGGTAATGACAGAGGAAGGTACTAAGAAGTTTGAAGAGGCTACCAGAAATGCATACGAGAAGGGCGAGACCCTGGGTATCTATTATGATGGATCCTTTGTAAGTGTTCCTTCTGTAAAGGGTGTGTTCTCCGATGGTAATGCACAGATCTCTCCTATGAGCTCCTATGAAGAGGCAGAAAGCCTGGCTTCTACCATCCGTATCGGTGGACTGAAGCTGGAACTGGAAGAGCTGCATTCCAAGGTAGTTGGTGCACAGCTGGGAGTGGAAGCAATCTCAACCAGCTTAAAAGCAGCTGTGATCGGATTTATCGTAGTGGCTGTTTTCATGATCGCAGTATATTTCCTGCCCGGATTTGCTTCTGTTATTGCACTGGGCATTTATGTGGCATTGGTAGTATTGCTGCTGAATGGTTTTGACATGACCCTGACCCTGTCCGGCATCGCAGGTATCATCCTGTCCATCGGTATGGCAGTGGATGCCAACGTTATCGTATTTGCCCGTATCCGTGAGGAACTGGCAACCGGCAAGACCGTTAAGAGTGCCATGCAGATCGGTTATGACAAGGCACTGTCCGCTATCATCGATGGTAATGTGACTACCCTGATCGCAGCAGCAGTGCTGTGGCTGTTAGGACCTGGTACCGTAAAGGGCTTTGCACAGACGCTGGCACTTGGTATCGTATTATCCATGTTCACTGCACTGGTAGTGACCAAGTATATCATGAAAGCTTTCTATGCACTGGGATTAAAGGATCCCAAGTGGTATGGTGTAGGTAAGGAACACAAGACAGTGAACTTCTTAGGCAAGAAGGGAATCTTCTTCGGACTGTCTCTGGCAGTGATCCTTGCAGGATTTATTACCATGGGTGTCTACAAGATGAACACCGGCGATGCGCTGAATTACAGCCTGGAGTTCAAGGGCGGTACTGCAACTACTGTCACTTTTGATAAGAGCTATACGCTGGAAGAGATCAACAGCGAGATGGTACCTCTGATCGAGAGCACCACCGGCAGTGCAGTTCAGATCCAGACCGTACAGGGCTCCAATGAAGTTATCTTCAAGACCGGTTCTCTGGATGTGGATCAGAGACAGGCACTGAATCAGATGTTCGTGGATAATTTTGGTGTGGATGAGACACTGATCACCTCTGAGACCATCAGCTCCACCATCAGTAACGAGATGAAGTCCGATACGATCCTGGCGGTAGTAGTAGCAATCATCTGCATGCTGATCTATATCCGCTTCCGTTTCAGCGATATCCGTTTCGGTGTCAGCAGTATTGCCTGTCTGCTTCACGATGTGCTGGTAGTCATCACCTTCTACGCACTGGCAAGAGTATCCGTCAGCAATACCTTTATCGCGTGTCTGCTGACCATCGTAGGTTACTCAATCAATGCCACCATTGTAATCTTCGATCGTGTACGTGAGAATATGGCAGTTATGACCAAGAAGGATGATCTGCAGGATGTTGTAAACCACAGCATCACCCAGACACTGTCCCGAAGCTTATTCACCTCCCTGACCACTCTGGTAATGGTAGGCGCGTTGTACATTTGGGGTGTGACCAGCATCCGTGACTTCGCTCTGCCCCTGATGGTAGGTATCATCTGTGGTGCTTACTCCTCTGTATGTATTGCAGGTGCCCTGTGGTATGTACTGAGAAAAAAGTTCGCACCCAAGGCAAAATAAGTAGGAATAAGTAAAAAGTAATAAAAATAGCATAAAAGTATTTTCAATGGAGATGGAAGCGAAAGGCTTCCATCTCTTTTTAGTTTGCGCCTTGCGGTGCATATTTCAAATTGGTACTTCATAGGAAACATTTTCGTGAAACTTTCACAAATATTTAGGAAAACGCAGGAAACCTAAAAAATATTTGTGAATAACAGCCAAAAACAGAAGAATGAAACTGTGAAAAATAAATAATGCAGAGGGAAAACGATTACCCAAAATCAAATTGACCATCCGGAAACAGCAACGTTATAATCAAAATAACCCAAGGGAAAGTGCACTTTTTAAAACGGTTGATACGACAGAAAGGTTACAGAAAATATGTAACTATTCAGAGCCAAGGTAATTTTCGCAAATTTGCGAATCATGCTTGCATGAATGAGCATAATTTTGAAAATTTCTTTGGCGAAGTAACCACATGAGCAAAAGGAAAGCTCTGAAAGAGCGGTTTTGCGAATGGGGTTCTGAATAGTTACGAAAATATAACACAATCGGAAAGAGAGGATATTATGGGTAAGTTGATAAGACGTTGTGGATCATTTCTGATGATGCTTCTGCTGGTGATCGGGATTCTGCCGATGACGGTAAATGCAGAAACAACACAGAATACAGAAGAGAGAAATGCGCTTTATGTGCAGGTGCCGGAGGACTGGGAGAACCCTTGCGTCTGGGCATGGGACAGTGATGGCAATAATGCGTTTACCGCATGGCCCGGCGAGGAGATGGAAGCAGATGCAGCTAATGACGGCTGGTATTATATCTGGCTTCCTACATGGGCGAATCATGTGATCATCAATGCCAATGAGGGTAACGTGCAGACCGAAGAGCAGATCCTGGATACCAATGCAGCATGGATCACGGTGAGTGCAGCGGACACCGTAGAGATCTCTTATGAGAGCAAGACTACCGGAGAGGCACCGGCTTACGTAGAGAAATTCGTGGTACATGCAAAAGTAGATGATTCCTGGGAAGCCCCCTGCCTGTGGGCGTGGTCGGCACCGGATGGCACCAATGCCTTTGCAGCATGGCCCGGGGAAGAGATGAAAGCAGGTGAAGATGGCTGGTACAGCATCAAGGTTCCGGTATGGGTCAATTCCATCATTGTCAATGCGAACGAAGGAACTGTACAGACAGAAGATATTTCCATTGATCCCGCAGAGCTTTGGGTAACGGTAGCAGCCGACGGCAGCTACGATTTCAGTTATAAGAACCCGGATCAGGCAGAAATCCCCAATGTGACGATCCATGTATCTGCTCCCGCAGACTGGAACGATCCCTGTCTGTGGGCATGGTCGGCACCGGACGGCACTAACGCATTTGCAGCATGGCCCGGAGAGGCATTAGAGGAAGGCGAAGGCGGCTGGCTGGTAAAAGAGATTCCCGGCTGGGTGAATTCCATAATCGTCAATGGTAATGAAGGCAGTGTACAGACAACGGATATTTCCGTAGAGACCGGTAAGGATATCTGGCTTACGATAAACGGTCCGGAGGATTACACCGTATCTTATGAAGAAATCGCGCTGGAAGAGACGAACGAAACTGTGGCAACACAAGAGCCTGCGGAAGCTGTGGAAGCGACAATCGAAGCAGCGGAGAATACAGAGAAATCCACTCCGGTCGTACCCATCGTGATCGGCGTGCTGGTAGTGGCAGCAGGTGGCGCGGCAGTAGCAGTCTCAAAGAAAAAGTCACAGAAATAAGATATAAAAACAAGCAGCAGGAAAGTACATATCAAAGGAGTGCAGGATATGAAGAATAAAAATCAGAAAAGAATCCGGAACAGAGCATGGGCATGGATCGTGACAGCAGGACTGACCATTGGCAGCCTGACCGGCTGTGGCAGCCAGACGGTGGAGCAGACATCGCAGGGCGAAAAGACGGACGGAGAGGTTACGATCACCATCTGGCATGACAAGGAAGATGCGGTAACGCAGGTTCTGGAAGAGGAATTTGCCCAATTAGAGCCGCAGATCCACGTAGTACTGGAGAAAAAGAGTGATCTGACAGAAGCTCTCAAAATGGTGGGAAATGATCCTAAGGCAGCTCCGGATATGTACTTTTTTGCTCATGATAAGATAGGTGTCTATGCAGAAATGGACATTCTGTCGCCTATCACGGATATCATTCCGGCAGAGGAACTGGATCCCTATATGGATAACACGATCGAAGCGGCGACTTATAAGGGAACGGTCTATCAGCTTCCTATCTATTATGAGACCTTACTTTTTATGTATAACCGTCTCTACATGAAGGATGAGGAAGTGCCGGCTACCACAGAGGAACTGTATGCTTATATGCAGGAGAATACCCGTGGAGGGCATTATGGATTTGTGGAACAGCATAGTACCCCTTATTATGCGGCAGGCTGGATCAATGGATTCGGAGGCTATATCCTGAATGACGCCGGAGAGCCGGGATTAAATCTGCCGGAGACAGAGGAAGCCCTGGCCTATCATAAAAAGTTCGTGGATCTCATGCCGGGGGAAACCGAGTATGCCACAGTGAATACCTTGTTCAAAGAAGGAATGGCACATGCAACCATAGCCGGTCCCTGGCTGATCCCGACAGTAAGAGAAAATGGAATGGACGTGGGAATCGCCTCTATGCCTGTGATCGATGAGACCGGAAAGCCGATCGCCCCCTATATGGGAGTCCAGGGGATCCAGGTGCTGAAAAATGCAGCAGAGAATAAAAAGGATGCGGTAGAGCAGGTACTGCGGGTACTTATGAAGGACGAGGTGGGTATTGCGCTGGCACAGGCCAGTGGCTGTGCTCCTGCCAGAGAAAATTGTTACAGTTATGAAGATGTAAGCGGTGATGAAGTGGTCATGGCTATGAAGGAGACTGCGGAAAATGCGGTGCCCATGCCGAATCTGCCGGAGATGGATGTGATGTGGACCGTAGCCAGCGGACTGCTGACGGATGTCAACATGGCGGGCAATGATGTGGCGGAAAGTGCGGAGAAAGCACAGAAGGAAGCTTTGCAGCTGATCGAATCCATGAAATAAGTGACGCTGCGTAATCAGGCATAATCAGGCAAAAGGAAGTGGAACGAATAAATATGGCAAGAAATAAAAATGCTCATGGGAACAGACAACAGAATAAAAAGAGAAGAGAGACACTGTTTGCCTACAGCTGGTCACTGCCGTCCTTAGTATTGATCCTGTTGATCGTAATCTTCCCGATCTTCTATACCGGATATATCTCCATGACCAATATGAATATTTATCACTGGAATAATTATGAGTTCATTGGGCTGGAGAATTATAAGGATGCCTTGCTGGTATTTGATAATGGTTTCCTGACGGCACTGCTTGTGACGATATTGTGGACCGTGGTAAATATGGTGCTGCAGCTGGTGATCGCTTTTATCATGGCGACACTTCTCAATATCAAGGGATTGAGACTGCGGAATGTCTATCGTACCCTGTTGATCTTCCCCTGGGCCATGCCGGGGTATGTATCCATCCTGCTGTGGAAGACAGGAATGTTCAATTCCCAGTTCGGTCTGTTGAATCAATGGATGATCAGACTGGGAATGGAACCGGTGAGATGGCTTGGAAGTGACGTGATCGCATTCATCAGCTGTACGACAGTGAACCTCTGGCTGGCGTTACCCTTCATGATCACTATCATTGACGGGGCACTGCAGAGCGTGGACCGGAGTTTTTACGAAAGTGCGCTGCTAGACGGCGCCACCTGGCTGGAGCGGACGAGATATATTACGGTTCCGATGATCCGCTCCATTATAGCACCGTCGGTTATGATCACGACATTTACGACTTTTAAACAGTTCGATGTCATCTATCTGCTGACCCAGCAGGTGGGATCCAAGACCGGTGCGAATATTCATACCATTTTAACCTATGCCTATGAAAAGGCATTCATTACGAACAATTACGGATATAGTTCCGCCATTTCCATTCTGATCTTCGGAATGCTGTTAGTGTTTTCTCTGGTGACAAACGGCAGAAAGGAGGAGAGCAGATGAGTAAAAAGACGAAACATGTGCTGGTACTTATAGCAGTAAATGTATTTTTCATCCTGGTATGCTTTTTCGTGCTGGTGCCGGTATTATATGCGTTTTCCGTGTCGCTGAATGCGGAGAACAGCCTGTTGGGATCTGACTTTTCCTTTTTGCCAAAGCATATGACTCTGCAGAACTATAAGGCGGTTTTTACCGAGAAACCGGTGCTTTTGTGGCTCAAGAACAGTCTGATCCTGGCGGTGTGCACACTGGTGATCTCGCTGGGGACCGGAATCCCTGCAGCGTATGCTTTTTCCCGGAAACGATTTCCCGGCAGAAAGGCGATTTTGAAGCTGTTGATTTTACTTTATGCATTTCCGTCCCTTTTGTCCATGACGGCGCTGTATAAGCTGCTTAGTCCTATGGGGCTGATCAATACCAGAACGGGTCTGATCATTGTGTATACCGGTACGATGGCAGTGTTTGCACTATGGAATATGAAGGGGTATTTTGACACGATTCCGGTGGAGATCGAGGAGGCAGCCATGATCGACGGAGCCACACAGTTAGAACAGGTGACAAAGATCGTACTGCCGCTTGCTAAGCCTACTATTGCGGTAACGGCTATGATGGTTCTTGTCTATGTATGGAACGAGTATATTTTTGCCATCAATTTCATGACAGGATCCGATACTTATACGCTGGCAGCGGGATTATATTCGCTGCAGGCGACGGAGATGAGCGGAAGCTGGCCGATTTTCTCGGCAGCATCCCTGATCGTGTCTCTGCCGATCCTGATCGTATTTTTCGCATTGCAAAAGAACATGACAGAGGGTCTGACCTCCGGTGGAGTGAAGGGATAGACCGCAGAAAGAGGAAGTATGAATCGAAGTGCAGTATTACATATACCCATGTCCCAGTATGCATACGGGACAGATGAAGAGCATATTGTGATCCGTTTGCGGGCAGGCAGAGGGGATCTGACAGAATGCATTCTCCATTACGGAGACAGAGCCTGTCGCCTGACACCGGTGCTTTTTACAGAACAGAAGATGGCAGTGGTGGCGCAGACGGAAGAATTCGATTACTGGGAGACTACGCTGGAGCATCCCTATAAAAGACTTTGCTATTATTTCACATTGTCCGATGGCAGGGAAGAGGTGTTGTACTACGGAGAACGATTCACGGATCATACCGTGGATGACCGCTCGGAATATTATCAGCTGCCGTTCAATCACCGCGCAGATATTGTTGCACCTCCCGAATGGGCACAGGATACGATCATCTATAATATTTTTCCCGACAGCTTTGCCACTGAATACCGGTATCTTTGCGGCAGAGGAGAGGAGAAGGAATGGGGCGGTATACCGACGAGGGGAAAGCTCGGCGGTACGATCCGTGGGATCTGCGAGAACGTGGAGTACCTGAAGAACCTCGGCGTGAACGCTATTTATATCAATCCGATCTTTGTCGCCGGAGAATATCATAAGTACGATCTGTTAGATTATTTTCACATTGATCCCTGTTTCGGAACCGATGATGATTTTCACCGGCTGATCGATGTATTTCATGCGAACGGACTGAAAGTAATCATTGACGGTGTGTTCAATCATTGCGGCTGGTATTTTTTCGCCTTTGATGATGTGGTGAAAAAAGGAGAACAGTCAGCTTACAGAGACTGGTTCTACGGACTTAACTATCCGGTGGTGCGACCGGAGGATCCGGAGGAATATCCGGGATATGAATGTTTTGGCTATGAACGGATGATGCCGAAACTAAATCTGGCAAATCCGGAGACCGCAGAATATTTCTGCAAAGTGGGACGCTATTGGGTGGAAAAATTCCATATCGATGGGTGGCGGCTGGATGTGGCAAGTGAGATCAATGACGGCTTCTGGAGAAAATTCAGAGAGAGCGTAAAAAGTGTGAATCCCGATGCTATTCTCATCGGAGAAGTATGGGAGAGTGCGGCACACTGGCTGGATGGAACCATGTTTGATTCTACGATGAATTATGATTTCCGTAAGCACTGCCGGAGATTTTTTGGGGAACAGACAGCAGATGCCAGGGAGTTTGACAGCCGCATGACGGATATGCGTATGCGCTACCGTAAGCAGACAGTCTATGCACAGCTAAACCTTTTGGACAGCCATGATGTCAGCCGGTTCCGCTCGTTGTGCCGGGATGAAGAAAGCTTCCGCCTGGCGGTGATCTTTCAGATGACTTTCCCCGGAATGCCCTCTGTATTCTATGGGGATGAGGTGGGACTGACCGGTATCCTGGAGGAGGAATACAGACAGCCCATGCCCTGGGATACACTGGATGAGAGCAGTCCTTTGTTTTTGCTATATCAGAAAGCAATTACCCTGCGCAAAAAGGAGGCTGTCCTGCGGAGAGGAGAGTACCGCACCCTGCTGGCGGAACCGGGCAGCAGAGTGTATGGCTATGAAAGATATCTTGAGGAAGAAGATGGCAGTAGAGAGAGTATCCGTATTTTCCTGAATATGGAAGAGGAAAACGTCCCCCTTCCTGAAGAACTGCTGGGCGGAGAGATTCTCTGGCAGGAAGGTCTTAAGGAAGGACAGTTGGCAGCAAAAGGATTTGCACTGATCCGGGCAAGGGATTAAAATATTCTCAGAGAAAATCGCGCGAGGAGAGTGAACGATGGGAGCAACCATTAAAGATGTGGCAAAACTGGCGGGAACTTCTACGGCAACCGTATCGAAAGTGATGAACGGCTCCTATTCGATCTCGCAGGAGACGGCAGATAAAGTACGAAAAGCTATGGAGGAGCTGGATTATCATCCGAATCTGCGGGCGAAAAATTTCGCCAGGCAGTCTGCACGAACCATTATATTTGTGGCAGAGCTGGGGAAAGGAACCGGGTTTGCCAATCCACAGATGTTTGAGATCTTATGTGGGTTGGAGGAAGTGCTGGCACAGAAGGACTATACGCTTGTAGTCAGGAATATAGCAGCGGGAGACTGTGCGGAATTTATCCGGAATGCAGCGGATATCAAGCAGGCAGATGGGTTTGTGATCCATGCGTCAGTGATTTCCCAGGCACTGGATGAACTGCTTTTTACCCATGAGATCCCGCATATTGTGATCGGTAATCCGAATTTTAACAGCCATTTCTGCTGGCTCGATATCGATAACCGGCTGGCGGGAGAACTGGCGGCGAAGCATCTGCTGGAGCGGGGCTGTCAGTCGGTGGCTTTTATCGGAGGCAAGCCGGAGGACCAGATCTCAGCGAGACGTCTGGACGGAGTTCTGACAGTACTTAAAGAGCATGATGTGTTACTGCCCAGAGAATATGTGAAAAAAGGAGAATCCGTTTGTGACAGCGGTTACCGGATGACCATGCAGATCCTGGAGAACAGAAGACGTCCGGATGCGTTAGTGTGTGCGGACAACTATATCGCCTACGGCTGTGTGAATGCCCTTCATGACAGGGGAATCCTGATCCCGGAGGAAATGAAGGTGATTACTTTTGACGACTTCCCGTTTTCTCAGATCCTGAAGCCCATGCTCTCTGTCGTGAACATCGATGTCTACGATATGGGGGTGCAGGCAGGGAAATATATTTTGCAGAAGATTAAAAGACCGAATCTCTATGTGCAGTCCCATATCACATTCCCAACCTTGATCATCCGGGAATCTACCTGATACACAAAAAAGGAGATGCACAAGCCTTTTTTATGCTATAATACCTAAGGAATGAGTCTCAGGGAAAAACAATTACGAAAGTGGGAACCTGCATGGAAAAATGGTATGTGGCTGCAAAGAAGGCAGATTTTGATAAATGGGCGAAGGAATTTCATATCAGTCCGGTGACGGCGAGGATCCTTAGAAACCGGGATCTGACGGAAGAGAGCCAGATTCAGAAGTTTCTCTATGGAAAACTGGAGGACTGTTACTCTCCCTGGCTGCTTAAGGATATGGACAGGGCAGTGGAGGAGATTCTGAAAGCGGTAAAGGAAGGTCTGCATATCCGGGTCATCGGAGATTATGATGTGGACGGAATCTGCTCTTCCTACATCCTGACCAAAGGATTTCAGATGCTTGGTGCACAGGTGGATACGGCAATCCCACACAGGATTCATGACGGTTATGGATTGAACGAGCATCTCATCGAAGAGGCGAAGCGGGAAGGTGTCGGCATGATCGTCACCTGTGATAACGGAATTGCCGCGGCACCACAGATCGAGCTGGCAAATTCCCTTGGCATGCGTGTGATCGTTACGGATCATCATGAGGTTCCTTACATAGAAGAAAACGGAGAACGTAAGGAACAGTTGCCCCCGGCACTGGCGGTGGTGGATCCCAAGCGCAGTGATTGTTCTTATCCGTTTCAAGGTATCTGCGGCGGCGTTGTGGCACTGAAGGTGATCCAGGCAATCACGGAGAAGACCGGAAAACCGGGTCTTATAAATATTCAGGATGAGCTGTTGGAATTCGCGGCACTTTCCACGGTATGCGATGTTATGGAGTTAAAGGATGAGAACCGTATTCTGGTCAAAGAAGGACTGAAACGGATCCAAAAGGGATATAACGAGGGGCTGAAAGCTCTGATGGAGGTGAATGACATCGCGCCGGACCGGTTGAGTGCCTACCATCTGGGATTCGTACTGGGACCCTGCCTGAATGCTACGGGCAGACTGGATACTGCGAAAAGGGCGCTGGAGCTTTTGCAGAGTTTTACCAGAGCGGATGCCATGACAGCGGCGAGAGAATTGAAAGATTTAAACGAAAGTCGCAAGAATCTGACAGTACAAGGGATCCAGCGGGCCGATACATATATTCAGGAACATCATATGACAGAAGATAAGGTCATGGTGATCTATCTTCCGGAGGTCCATGAAAGTATTGCGGGAATCATTGCCGGGAAAGTCAGGGAAAAATATCATCATCCGGTATTCATCCTGACCAAAGGCGAAGATGGTGTGAAGGGATCCGGGCGTTCTATCGAAGCATACCATATGTATGATGCCATGACCCAGGTAAAACAGTTTTTTACCAAGTATGGCGGACATAAGCTGGCGGCAGGTCTGTCCATGCGGGAGGAGAATATTGAACCTCTGCGGATTGCTCTCAATAAAAACTGTACGCTGACAGAAGATGATTTTATTCCCCGGGTACATATTGATGTGGCAATGCCCATGGGATATGCGGACGAAGCCCTGGCAGGAGAACTGGCGTTATTAGAACCTTTCGGAACCGGGAATCCGAAGCCACTTTTTGCACAGAAGGATCTGATCTTCCAGGCAGGATTTAAAATGGGTGCCAACAAGACCTGTGCCAGATCAGTTTTTTTATTTCTTTGAGGAAATCGTGTCCTTTTGGCACAAGGGGCGTGTAAAATTCCGAGATAACGCTGGTTCCCACATCCACATAGCCACGCCCTTTTATCTGCTTTAGGAAGAAATCCTTTGTGGTTTCCCCGAACATCATCCCATAGCCCATTTCCGACATCCGCCCCAGAGCCACACGGAAATTAAACTGGTCACGGATTCCGTCCCCCAGATACTTTGCGTCTGGACGCTGGCAGGCGAGAATCAGGAAGAAGCCAGCCTGCCGCCCAAGCATAACGATTTGTTTTAATTTGTTGAGGACAGCGGCATTTTCCTTTGTGCCGAGCATTTCCATAAATGCCACATATTCATCAAAGATAAGGAAATTTGCAGGAAGCCCCAGATAAGCGTAATTTTCCCCTGTCCGGTAATTCTCCATGAGCTTCATGTCTTCGCTGCGTTTCATCATTTCTTCATAGAAACGGTCAATGCAGTCGAGCATATCCTCCTTTTTGTAGTGCACATCCGGCATAACCGCCTGTAAATCCGCAAGGTCGGCGTTCTTTGGGTCTAACACGAACAGGACGGCGTTGGTGCGGAGCAGGGCTTCAATGAGGGTCAGGATGAAGTAGGTCTTTCCGCCGCCGGTTCCTCCGGCAATGAGCATATGGGGGAGCTTGTCATACTCCCACCAGACATTTTCCATGAGCCGGAGCCTGCCGTCCTTTGCCTGTACATCCTCAATGGAGATACGGTTCGCAATGGTATCATAGAGCAGGGTGTACTCCACATAGGAATCCTTTAATTCCTTATCCGTCAGCTCACAGTACAAGCCGCTTTCCAGCTTTTTCTCCAAGTTTAAGAGCTGTTCCTGATATTTCCCCAAGGTGATTTCCACACGGATATGGAGCAAGCCCTGTTTCATCCGGTAGTAGATTTTGGGAAAGTAAGTGATGGTTTCTTTGGAACGGCTGGAAGACAAGTCCTTGAAAAAAGCGTCTTCCTTTCTCTGCTCCGATTCATACCACTTGTTTTCCAACACCATCCTTGCCAGCTTTTGGCGGTGGATGAGCTGCTTTACTTCGTCCCTGCGGTATCGCCAGAACAGAAGAACTGCTGCAAGACACACCAGCCCTGCCACGCCCATACTGAATAACAGGTAAGGGATATTTACATCCTGTATTATCTGGGAAAGGGACACTTCCTGCCAGTTGGTTCCGGCAATCTGCCGGATATGAAACAGCAGGACAACCAGCAGGAAGACAGGGAACAGGGCGGCAAGGGCAGTATGGAACACAAGGTCTTTATCCGTGGGGCGGATACGTTTTCCACGGGGGAAAAGCTGTTTCATGAGAACAATCCTCCTTTCGTTTTTTTATGTTCCTGTTATTTTACAGGGGGAGCGTCTTTCTTCGGTGGCTGCGGATTCATGGCAGCCCCTTTTTTCAGGACAATATCCTCTGCCTTGATGTACCAGTCCACCTCTGCCCCCTGAAAGGTAGCTGTTGCCACGGTATCTGCCACAGGATTGATAAGTTCTACCTCTGCGTTATAATCGAACTCTTTTAACGGCACGCTGGCAGGGACGGAAACCTGAATCATACGCCCCTGTCCTCTGGATTTTAAGTCATAGGTACGCTCCTTGATTTCTTCTGATACCGAGCCGTCTTCATTCTGGAGGTGAACCTCACGGCGGAGGGCAGAAAATTTCAATGCCCCGAATGTTGCTTCCTTGTCAATCACGATTCCGTTTGCTAATCTCATAGTCTGATGTCCTCCTTTTCCTTATGCTTTTACCATATCGTCAGCGTGTAAAATGTAGTTGGTAAAGCCCCTTGTGCCGATTTTATAGCCCTCTGCGGTAATACGGGGATTGACGAGCTTTACACGTTCCTCAAAGTCAAAATGTTTCTCTCCGGCTTCGGCAGGGAGGATAACCACAATATCATCCGCCCTCTGTACGTCTGAATAAAGGTTGAAGCTGCGAGAGAGTACCGCTATGCGTCCGTTGATTCTTCTCTGTTCTGTTTTGTCTTCTCCGGCAAACTCCAAGTTGCCGAATGTTTTTTCCATGTTGGGGATAACAAATTTTAATTCCATATAGATGTACCTGTCCTTTCTGAATGTTGTGTTTGATGGTAGGTTTCGGGTTCCGGTCTGGAAGCCGGAGGGGAACGCTCCGGCGGTGGTGATTTCTTCGTGGTATCACATCCTTTCTGGGGCTATTGAAGAAATTACAGGGTTGTGATATTATCTAGGTGTTAAAAATTAAATCGTCATGGTTAGGATTGTTAGCTTGTGTTTTTTCATGTAGCTCTGTCATGTACTCCCAACAACTTAAAAGTAGATTTCAGTGGAGATTTATAATATCAGGAGGTACTCTTATGACAATAATAACAACTGTAAAAAGCATTATGGTGGGCGACGGAATTTCTGGGAATTTTTGCTAAAGTGTGCAGGGGCAATGGAAAAAATTACGGCTGGCATGACATGAAGAATCCGGGAGGGTCAAATCTCCAATTCCCATCGGGGCTGTTTTCAGCCCCATTTAATTTTGAAACAAAAAATAGACGCCCATTGTTGAACGTCTATTTTGGGATGATATTGAGGTTTGCTGGTCTATCTTATAAAATCTGAATGTACTTCGATTGCATTTTTATTGCATTTTTAATTTGTTTTCATATAGATTTTAGTGGTTGATAGTTCCTGAAAATGTCTTAAAATCAATGATTTTCACTTATATGGCATACTGTCTGTCTGGAGTTTGAATAAATCGAGTTGCTTAAAAAAGCCAGTGTTTATGCGGGTTTCAGCGATTTCGATTAGTCTTTTGATAA